>Ga0315279_10001442_pt1 | contig 39621 bp, 33 predicted proteins | sample YL17G06_20_MG_FD_203694 | JGI IMG/M metagenome (GOLD analysis project Ga0315279, IMG submission 203694) | Sediment microbial communities from Yellowstone Lake, YNP, Wyoming, USA - YL17G06_20 | ecosystem: Environmental > Aquatic > Freshwater > Lake > Sediment | place: USA: Wyoming | collected...
CCTCTTCTGATAGAGAGTGAACGTAATCTATTTGCTTCATATATTCTGTCCTCCAAAAGTATTTTTTATGAGAGCAGGATACCATTTTCATGTGTTATTGTCCAGAAATGTATCTGAAATCACTTAGAGACAGGGTTTTTACTAGATTTCTTCTCCGCATACCCAACCAAAATCTCGGAATGGAAAAACAATAGTGATGATAATCAATTTAGACCGGTAAACATTAGAAAAGAATTAGATAAAAGAGATGAATTTAAAGGTGGAAAGCGAAAGCAGGAATACCAGAAATTATGTAAATATGCTACTCACCCTACATATACCGGATTCGCTTTATTAGCTCCTGAAAGACTAGCTCAAATTGGTCCATTTTTCGACTTGAAATACTTAACGCGTGCTCTTGAAGGATTAGCAATGTATCTACCGCATTTCACCTTAGTATATATCAGCCATTTCTGTGCTAAGCTGATGCAGCAAGATTTTCTTAAGCAATTTCTAAGAGCTGAGATAGCTTTTCGTGATAAAGTTAAAGATTGGTCAGAGAGATATTTCAAGGCTGATCTGAAGCCAATTTAATATCGGGGAAATAAAAGAATTACTGAAGCAATTGATATATAAATCAAGAAACCTCCATAATGGAAAAAACTATGACAGGTATAAAAGAAGAAAAAATAAGAGCAGGACGCAATAGAACCATTACTCTCAAGAAAGAGGATATTTCTCGTTTGAAGGAAAAGCTATTGACCCTGAATACCAGAGTGAATCCGGAGGAGATCACTAACAGAACAATCCACCAGGATTTATTTGAGTGTATACAGTGTTTGCCTGAGAATTTCGTTGACTTGCTTTTTATTGACCCACCATATAATCTCACTAAAGAATTTAACTCGAACAAATTCAAAGAGATGTCCGCTGATGAATACGAGGAATGGTTTGATTCATGGCTCAATCCCTTGCGCAAGCTATTAAGACCAACTGCGTCAATCTATATATGCGGCGATTGGAAATCCTCAAGCGCAATTTTCCGGGTAATGTCCAAATATTTCAAGGTACGAAACAGGATCACGTGGGAACGGGAAAAAGGCAGGGGGGCAAAAGCTAATTGGAAAAATTGCTCTGAGGATGTATGGTTTGGAACGGCTTCCAACGACTTCACATTCAACAGCGATGGTGTTATGCTCAAAAGAAAAGTAATCGCACCTTACAGAGACGAGAATGGGAAACCAAAGGATTGGTCTCAAGAAGAGAATGGAAACTATCGTCTCACTCATCCCTCAAACTTCTGGACTGACATGACTATCCCGTTCTGGTCAATGCCGGAAAATACCGACCACCCCACGCAAAAACCAGAAAAACTGTTAGCCAAAATCATACTGGCAAGCTCAAAGGAAGGAGATTTCATCTTTGATCCTTTTCTCGGTTCAGGAACTACCTCGGTTGCCGCCAAGAAACTGGGGAGAAAATACTGCGGAGTAGAGATTGATGAGCTATACTGCTGCCTTGCTGAGAGGCGGTTAGAAATGGCTGATAATGATAAATCCATCCAGGGATATATGGATGGCGTTTTCTGGGAGCGCAATACGTTAAATGACCAGAAAATTAAAAATGGTAAAGGGAAGGATCTAATTTTGACACAAACAGAAGATTTGCTGGAGTATTTTAAGCTATGAAAAACACCCTATTCTATACAGACGAATACAAGGAGGTTGAAGAGAGGATCAAAGATTTCCTTAATTCTCAATCGGACTTCCTGTCCCCACGAACTCTCTCTAGCACACGTGCAGCGGGGGATGCTATACAGGATTTACTGGCTGAGAATTTCAAGTCAATTCTTGGCGACAGAATCAAAGAATATTCTTCAGAATTTGCACGTCGGGCGATGGCAGACTTAGCTTTTTCTGATAAAGAAGGATTTTATCATATTATTGATGTGAAGACACACCGGCTTGACACACGCTTTAACATGCCCAACCTTACATCAGTGGAGAGATTAGCCCGTTTCTATGAGGATGACAAGAATTACTTTGTAATATTAGTTGTCGCTTATAACCTTCGAGGAACGCATGTGGAGGTTGAGAAAGTCCATTTCGTGCCAATTGAGTTTCTGTCGTGGGATTGTTTAACTATCGGTGCGCTTGGCTGGGGACAGATACAGATAGCGAATTCAAACAGGATAGACATTGCACTACAGAGCAGGAAGAAATGGATGATTGAACTATGTGATACCCTTTTTGAGTTTTATCCCGCCGAGATCTCAAAGATAAAAGAGAGGATTGATTACTTTAAGAAAGTCAAAGAGCGATGGTTGACTAAAGAGGATTGAGTGAGATGGAAGAATCCAAGAACCTGTTACATATGATGCTTTGAGGATTCAATAACAGGTGAGGTTTGAGCAGATTGAAAAGTTTTGAAATTTGAGGTATAAAAGTATAATGAACTACGACAAAGTAAAACACTTAGAATTTATTCAAAATGCTATTAATAGAATGGCAAATACTTCGTTTCTATTAAAGGGTTGGACAGTAACATTGGTTGTTGCTTTACTTGCTTTAGCTGCTAAGGATTCTAATCCTAAATTTGTCATCATTGCTCTTTTCCCAACCTTATCATTCTGGGAACTAGACGCTTATTATCTAAGGCAGGAACGGTTGTTTCGAATGCTTTATGAAACTATTTGTAGTTCAAAAGGCGAGGAACTTGAGTCTATAATCCCATTTTCTTTGGATACCAGCAAATATAAAGGATGGGTTAATAACTGGTTTATAACTTTATTTTCTCGGACAATTATTGCTGTTCATGGGATTATACTAGCACTCATAATAATCTTGATTATTATATTGTTCGTACATAAATAAGGGGAAATGTAATAATGTAATATGGCAAGAAGGGCATTTTTTAGTTTCCATTATGAAAGAGATATTTAGCGAGCAAGCCAGATCAGAAATAGTTGGGTAACAAAACCAGACAGAGAAACTGCTGGCTTTTGGGATGCAGCATCGTGGGAAGAAGTCAAAAAGAAAGGCGATGATGCAATTAAGAGATGGATTGATAATCAATTGAATGGTACTTCGGTAACAGTCGTTTTGATCGGCGCGGAAACGAACAGCAGACCATATGTTGATTATGAAATCCAACAGAGTAGCAAGATTGGTAACGGATTGTTGGCCATTTATATTCACAATATAAAAAATCAATTCGGTATGACTGATGCAAAAGGACAGAACCCTTTTGATTTTTGGCACAAGACGATAAACGGGCAACAAGTTTATTTCAACCGGCTTTATTCAACATATGATTGGGTTTTAGATCGTGGATATGATAATTTAGGAGCATGGGTTGAAAAAGCCGCAAAAGACGCAGTAAGATAAGGTATGATATGAAGGATTTGCTAACTAATATATACTTGATGACTATGCTTTATTTAGCAACACTCACAGCTGAGGATGCTCTGGGAATTCAACAGTAGGTATGGTTTGAGAGAATAGAGAGGGTTTGAATAAGAGACAAGAATAGCAAAGGTATTAGTCGGTAGCACTTTGTATATAGGAAGCGATTCGGAAAACCGACAAAAGAGGAGTGGGCAAACTCATCAGAAAAATGGAGGTGAGCTAATGACAAGGCTTATCACAACTATTTCAATCTGTTTCCTTCTAGCATCAAACGGGATTTGTGGGACGTTCCTTGATACGTTCGATGGTGGTAAGCTCAACGTGGATAAATGGACAGTGCTCGCTGATTCAAATGGGACAGCTACCGTTGAAAACGGTAACCTGAAGATAGTCGGCGGAGCTGGCGGAGACTGGAACATAACAGGGATCAGGTTCAATCAGACCGTGAATATAAACAAGGAGAAGCTCGTGATAGAGCTTGACGCTCTACCTGTTGCTGCGGAGTTCCTGCTGGCTTTCAGCACCACCCCGACTAAAGGAGACCCCTGGGACGCTCAGAGCTACTGGGCATGGCTAGTCATGGATAAAATGTGGCAGTGGGAATCTAACGCTCAAGGTGCTAAAGCCAGCATCAAGCCGTCATTCCAGTTTCCAATTGACCAAACTGAGTGGCACCATTTCAAGGTGGAGATAAGCCCTACAGGTGATGAAAGTATCTATGAGACCCTCACAAGTGTGGATGAAGGGAAAGTTGGAGAGGCTAAGGCTTCTCTTGACATAGCAGGCGCTGACCCATCAACGACTTACATCCATGTTTGCGCTGGTTATAACGCTTTCACAGAACCAACGCTGGTTGATAAAGTCACCATATCTGCAAACTCAATCCAGGGGAATATGAGTATTGAGTATCAGGGGAAATTGTCCACCACCTGGGGTAAGCTTAAAAGTAAATGATACTTTATAACCTTCAAGGTGCGCTTCTATGTAGTCAAGGAGTGCATCTTCTCTCTCTTTCTGTTGGGTGCGCTCTAACAAAAATTGGTGAAATGGTGGTGAATTTTATCTTACCACAATTGAAGACACGCAAACTTCAGCCTAATCTGTGTAGGGGACGATATGAAGATAAGAGAATATGATTGGACTTCTGGAGGTTATGATTACTTACAGGCTTTTGGCATGTCGCCCAGAAATGCTGCCATTGCGGGTTATATTATCGCAGCGGGTAAACAGCCTTGCACCATCTTAGATGCGGCATGTGGCTTATGTCCTATTGTTCCTTTCCTGCCAGAAAATTCTATCTCTCGCTATGTAGCTTTCGATAATTCTCAATATGTCCAAGAACATCTGCTATATAAAGAGCTTGCACATTTTGAGTTTTACAGATTGTCCTTCGAGGAGTTTTTTTCTGATTCGTTTAACAGACACGGTTCTTTTGACTTTGTTTTGTATCTCGGTATGTATGGCGGATACGATGTATACTCCGCAAGATTGGGGAAATTACTAGCATACGCCAAACCTAGTGGATATGTGATTTTAGAAGCCATCGATGAGCACATAGCAGATGTACTTTCGGTTATGCAGCAAGAATATCCCGGTTACAAGGAAATAGCATCGTGCAGTATACAAATCCACAATGGCACGATGTCGCACCTCACCCGCGAGAGATCCCGTTCAATACACTTATACCATGTAGTGCAACCATCTTGACACCGTCTTTGTTTGTTTTTACAGCCAATTTCCGGGATTCAAAGGGGTTTGTGGTTTTTGGATGTCAGGAAAGGGTTCAAGTTTAGATTTTTGTTGACGGTTCAAGAAGTGCAGAATTATAATCGCCTTGATGCAGTTATCGAGTTTGATTTAGATTAACTATCATGGCAGAATCAAGATATAACTATTGTCAGACTAATGCCAGAATAGATAACCGTAAAGGAAGCAGCAGAAATACAGACATGAAAACTAAGTGGTCTAAATTGAATCATCTTCAGCTTGGCAAGTATTCTGAATATCTTGTCATTATGGAATTTACAAAGCACAGCTTTGATGTATATTCTTCAGAGGTAGATGATAAAGGTATAGATTTCATAGTAAGAAAGAATGAAAATGAATATTTCGATATTCAGGTCAAGTCTATAAATAAAGGTAAATATGTCTATATGCCAAAAAGAACATTTGAACCTCGAAAGAATCTGTTTTTGGCATTGGTGATATATGGATCAGACGAAAATGAACCAACTTTGCTGTTGATACCCTCTATGGATTGGAAAGACAAAAAGCATAAATTTCTGGTAGAAAGGAACTATGAAGACAGGCAAAGTGAGCCGGAATGGGGAATAAGCATTACGAAATCTAATATTCAGGAGATAAAGGCTGAATATCTATTTAATGTTAAGATTGTTGAGCTTTAGATCAAGTAGGATTTATAGAGGTAATAAAATGTCTCTAAAAAAGTGGAGAATCAAATAGCGTATTCGCTTTCTTTGTCTCTGTTGTCTTTTTGTTCGGAAGTTTCTGAGTGTAAGCCTTGATTGAAGAATAAGATTTCAGGAGAAGATCATTTTCCACTTCCTTTCTAGGTCTTGAATATTTCTCCCTGCAAAGCTTTATAATACTTTCCTTGTAAGATCTCATCTTTTCAAGTGGCGGTAATGTTATGGCGCTGAATGGTTGAGACGTGGCTCCGTCAATCATGAGTTTAAGGTAAATGTGATAATTGGGCAGGTTGATTAAGTCGCTTTCATTAAAGACGGGGTAAAATTGTCGGGCCAGGTATTCTGCATCCTCAATTCCTACTCTGAAAGAGATAATTGTTCCTACATTGCCAAAGATTGCTCCCCTTATCTTCTCATCCAACTGGTCAATGTATTGGTGAGCGAGGGTCATGTGCAAACCATATTTTCTTGCCTCAGATAGAATATTAGTAAAAGATAGAGTCAGGAAACTGTGGATCTCATCAACGTAAAGATAAAATGACCTTCTTTTTTCCTCTGGTAAATCCGCTCTGCTCATAGTAGCCAGCCATATTTTTGTCACTATCATTGAACCAAGGAGTGAGCAATTATCTTCACCGATCTTGCCTTTAGCAAGATTGACTATCAGGATTTTGCCTTCATCCATAACGTTTCTTAGATCAAAGGTGTTCTCTTTCTGTCCGACTATGTTTCTGAGAGGGAAACTGGTTAAAAACTGTCCCATCTTATTTAGGATGGGGGATACAGCTTCTGTCCTGAGCCAAGCGGAGTATTTCTCAAACTCAGAAAACCAGAACTCTCTGACCTGCTGATTCTTAACCTTTCCTATAATCTCCCATCGAAACTCTTTATCAGTCAACAGTCTTGGTATGTCCAAGATTGTGCTTTTGGGTTGTTCCAGAAGCGTTAAAATGGAATGCCTCAAGATATGCTCCAGCCTTGGACCCCAGAACTCAGACCATATCTTTTTGAATACCGAGATAAGCCCTGACGCTACAAGGTGATGCTGATCAGGATGGGGGCTTTCTAAGGGATTAAAAGCGATGGGATAATCAATATCTCCGGGGTTAAAATAGATAACGTCTTTCACTTTCTTTTTTGGCAGGAAACTCAAAACATCCTCAGATAAATCGCCATGAGGATCAATCAACGCCAGTCCATGATCTTCATTTATATCAGAGATAACCATGTTCTCTATCAATGTGGACTTTCCGGTTCCAGTTTTTCCGACAATATAGATGTGCCCTCGTCGGTTCTTTTCTCTGATTCCGAACCTTTGCCTGATATCCCTATAATTGGTTACAGCAAAGAATGTGATATGGTTTTTATCGTTGTCCTTAATCCGCATGCCTGAAGAATAAATCAAGCAGTCGAACGAAAAAAGAAAGGGGAAATTGCTACAAGGCACAGATTACACTCTCTATATGATTTGCTAACGATGTATAAGGCAATTGTCAAAATATCTATTCCAGAAATTTCTTATACTATGGTATAATCTTTGCGTAGATTTTAGTGTATTATCAAAATCTTCATGTATAAAAGGCTTTGCATGCAGTTTTACAAAGATTTTTTGGAGAAATAGCTAATGCGTATTAAAATAATTTTTGATGTCGGGAAAGGAGTATCTCTCCCAATCAACTATAACTATTTGCTTGCAAGTGTCATATATAGGTTTTTAGACTTATCTAATCCTGAATATGCTTATTTTCTGCATGAGGATGGGTACAGTTTAGGAGATAAAAAATTCAAGCTATTCACATTTTCACAGTTGATGGCGCAGAAGCGTGAAATCAGGGATAGTTGCATCCACTTTAGATCATCATTGACATGGTTTGTTTCTTCACCACAAGAAGAGTTCTTGGGCAGTTTTGCCGCATCGCTATTGGATCAAAGAGCAATTCACATAAATGATATTTCGCTTCAGGTGAAGGACGTAGATATACCAAGAACACCACGTTTTCAAGAACGCATGTATTTTCGGTGCTTATCACCTATTACCATGTCAACAAAGCGGGAGTATAACGGTCAAGTAGCTATGCACTATCTCTTGCCAGATGAAGCCGAATTTTCGGAATTGGTGCGACAAAACCTTATAAGAAAGTATGAGATAGTCTATGGTAGAAAACCGAGAGATGATTCTCTTGTTATGGAGTTTGATGCAGAATATATTTCTAAGCGAGAGGGACATGTCACTCGTCTAATTCGGTATAAGGACATAGACATTCGTGGCGTATTATGTCCTTTCCATGCCTTTGGTAGCCCGGAACTTATGTTTGTCGGTTATGAATGTGGGTTCGGTGACAAGAACAGCGCAGGATTCGGTATGGTGGAAGTTTAGAAAGGAGGGATATTATGGGAGTAACACGAATGAATTTGCCATTTGCAGGTAAGCAAAGTGATTCAGATCAATCGCAAAACACTGATGAAACAATGCTTCTAACCCTGTCATTGACAGGAAACCCATGGACAGATATGGGAATTGTCAGCTTATGTCAGCAATTAAATCCAGAACAACAGAGTTTTTTGGCAAGACCTGTTGTCTGGATGGAACATGAAGTAATCATATCTGTCTATAATGACAAACATTCCCTGAAAGAAATGGAATTGTGGTTTTACGATATGCTAAGAGGACAATGGAATGAGATCTTTTGGCTCAGTAAACCTGCAAAGGTGTTTAATCGAGATCATGTCTTCAAGGAAGGATTTATAGATGAGTCGGCACAGTTTCCATTAACAAAAGAACAATGGCAACAACACAAAGATAAATTGAAGAGTTTGTTCAAGGATTCAGTAGCGATTTCCCAAACACGCCTAAATTATCTGGGAACTCGCTTGGATAGAAGCAAAATTCAAAAGCAGTTGGAAAATATTATCAAATCATTCATTAAAGAGGCATTAGGTTCAAAAGGAACAAAAAATTGTGATTTATGCGGACATTCAAATGATGATCTAGAAAATGCTACTCAAAGTATAAATCCACTTTTGAATAAGCATCACAATGTCAAAATACGGGAATTTGCCAGTGGCAATACATATTATCAAATATGCCCAACTTGTTATCTGACCAACCTTTGCACTGCTTTAAACAAAAATATTCCATTTGTCTATGATGTTTCTAATCAACAAACATCGCTAATACTACCCGACGTTCCTGATCTGGAATTGTTGAGAAAAATTCTAGTCAGGCTAGAAGAAAATTTGCGTGATCTTAGTGTAAAGAAGGAACTTTATACTTCTACAAATCTTCGGGAATACTGGTGGAATGACCCATATTCGTTGGCGTTAGTACTTTTCCATAGCATATTCTATAAATTCTCTATTAAAGAGTATATAGAAGAATGGAGTTTTGACCCTGTAGCTAATAAGAATCAATTTATTACTTATCTAAATCGCTGGCTTATCATACCTTTCGTTAGAAAAACAAACGTCAGGTTTGGTAATATACACGTAGTCGAGGTAGATCATCGGTTATATGATTTTATAAAGCCGATCCCATTGAATGATGGAACAGATTTACGATTAGTGCCGGACATTCTAAGTCGTATAAAACAAAAGCGTCCTGATGGTATTCTTGTAATCCGACACTTATGTCAAGCAATAGGTACAAGTAATACCGCTTTGCTGAATACTGCTCTATTTGAGCTTTATAAACACGGTGATGCGATTACCTTTATTCCACAAGCGGGGAGGCCACATCCTGTTCGCTTACTACCACAGTTTGTTCAATATTTTTTGGAGGTGAATGAAATGTTAGATAAGGAACTGCGAAATGACATACGTGCATTGGGAACTAGCATTGGTTTGGCTTTTTTTCATGATGTGACTTTGATAAGTAAACTGTATAACGTTTCCAATGAAAGTGCATTCCGTGCCGTACTCAACCAGATTATGTTCCGTCTGTATAAGCTTAGCACAAGTGGAAAGACCACTCAAGAAGGCAAGCTCCTGGTTGAATCTCAAGGAGAATCCAGAGAGATAACTCGTATTAGCCAAGAGCGAGTTACAAACATTCTGGATCAATTGTCAGAGGAAAATTGGAAAGAAATGGCAGAAACGCTTTCCACTTTCGCATGTCTTTCGGCATTTAATGCCAATTTCTTTAAGTCCAAAGCCTAATTTCAGAAAGGAGTAAAAGACAATGAATAACTCATTTAATCTTAAAGGTATTAGCATGGTATGGCTTAGTAAGACTGATCTTAGCAACCTGAACGCAGGTGAAGGCGGTGGAGGCAATGTCACAGAGCTTAAGACTTATGACAATGGACGAAAGCCTTACGCTTCGGGTCAATCAGTGCGTCATGCTATCAGACAGGCAGTAGAACGAAATAATCAAGGTGTGTTTAAATGTACGCCTGAATCCCCTTGTGGTAATGTTCAAGATTGCTGGCTTTGCGATATGTTCGGCTATTTGAACCCCAAACTTGGTGAAGGATTTAATCGTAGATGGTCACCAATAAAAGTAACTCCAGCGTTAGGGCAGATAGCTTCTGAAGTTGTAACAGATATGTTGATTAGGATGAGTGATAAGACAAAATCGGATGGCAAATCTAAACCAGATAAAGAAGATACACTGCTCCAGACAAGTGAAGAAACTGAACAAGATGAAGAAGCTGAAGAAAAGGGTGGTAGTAAGGATCAGAGAATCGCTTATGTGCAAATAATGAGCAACGTATATCGGATTGGGCTTTCTCTAGATATAGCCAATCTTGGTAAGGTTATTGAACCCGTATATGAGGGAAAAGGAAAAGAGCAAAAATTCCGTAATTGGCAAATTGTCACAGACGTTGGTGGTGAAGAGCGTATAAAGCGAGCTATTGCATTGCTAAATGCTGTCGGGGGTATTGCTGATTTTGCAAAACAAGCCCGTAATGCAACTTCCTTATCCCCGGATATATTCATCGCAGGAATGCACCCTCGATATTCTCATAGAATATTGCGTGCCTTGGTACTTGACGATAAAGGAAGCATAAACCCAGAGGAACTTCGTGTAGTGTTGCAGGATTTACAAGATGATGGAGTAAAGCTATTTTTTGGCTTCACTCCCCAAGTTGTTACTAATCAGGAAGTGTTGATTTCTACGATAAAAGAATTCAACCTTGATCCTGTCAATCCTATTCGTGCCTTACAAAATCTTATGGATGCGGTCCGCAATGCTTCTATTGAGTAATGGAGGGGATTATGGAACAGATATTGACATTTAAGTTAATCTGTCCGTTTTGGGCTTCGTTCCGCAATCCTAGCACTGTGAATGTGCATGTAACATACCCTTTTCCTCCATTAACAACATTATACGGTTTCTTGAACGCAGCACGGGGTATGCCACAAGATTGGTGTCTGGATAGGGATGACTGGCAAATCTCAATGGTTGTTGAGTCCAGAGGAAAATTAATTGAGACTTTCAGCAAAATAATGAAAGTATATGAAGATAAAACAAAAATAACTGAAGAGGAAAGAAAAAAACGTATATTAGGGGGTAGCTCAAAGGGATTATTTGATAGGACTACGCTAATCCGTCAAAAGCTATTAGGTAGTTGCTATATTGTGTATCTCAAAGCTAAACCTGATTTGCTTGCAGAAGCTAAACATGCACTAGAAGATCCAAAATGGCCACTCTATTTAGGGGAATCAGACGATTTGGTTGATATTGTCTCGCCACATATTGCCACCGCATCACCCAAACCAGCTCAACATATTCATTCTGTCATCCCTGGCATCGTTGAGGGGTGCAAATTGGTTAATATCCCTATCAGATATTATCAGGTAAAAGAACGTTGGGTAGCTGATTATTGTATTTATTCTTTGCCACCAGACAAAGATGGAATAGAATTTGCGCAGACAATGAATGCTTATGCTATTGAAGGGAGGAACATAGTATTTGATGAAAGAAACAACGATTCTAGCAAAGCCAAACCAAACGTTATTCGGTCATCTTAACGATTGTTTAATTGTTTGTGATGAATTGTTGGATCGGCGCAGGGATTTCCTGCGCCGTTTTTGTGAACGTTATAGTTGGGATTGGCTGGAAGTAAGGCGATTTATCCGTTTCGCTGTTTGGTTTCATGACATAGGTAAAGCATCTGACCAATGGCAGAATTATATTCGAGCAGAAAAAGGACAGATCACCCATTCATTGCCATCATTTTTTATTAGTATGGCATCCCTAAGACTGAACCCCAATCAATTTAAAGTAGTTCCTTCTTATTCCGCTTTGTTTGCAATTCTGGCACATCATATGCAATTACATAATTCTGCTTTTTGTGAGGAACAAAATCGTCGCAGTATTGATTTACCAACGTCGTTTATTGAAGAACATTCCAGACGATTTCAAGATTTTGAACCAGACTTGAGACTTGAGCCATGGAAATATGAAAAAATTGATTTAGGGAGAGCCTGTCAAGTAGTTGAACTCATAAAAGGAAAGATAGCCGATCTACAAGAAGCAAGACCATTCAAAGCACTTTACTCACTAATGCTAAACATTGTTACTGCTTGTGATGGATTTGCTAGTGGATACCTTAATGACCAAAACTCTGTCGAAGAGCTATTAGAGTCTATTATTGTCAAAGAGAATCTTACAAATATAAATAAGTTCCCTCTCTATGATAATAAACCACTTCGTGAGTTCAAGTTTGATAAAGAACCAAACTCATTACAAAGAGAGATTCTGAAATGTGAAGATGATCGCTTGATTCTAAATGCAGGTTGTGGAGAAGGAAAAACCGCTGCCGCTCTATTATTTGCTCAAAAGTTAATGCGTCAGGATAAAATAGACCGCATTATCTTAACACTTCCCACCAAATTTACCGCAAATAATCTTTTTCGGGACTTAACAGACAAATACCATATCCCAAGAGATATTATCGGCATTACTCATGGCGATTCAATGGAATTTCTAAGGCAATTAGACAAGGATGGTGAAGCAGATAACGAAAGCAATCTCATGTCACAAGAATTTGAGAACAGCTTTTATGCAAAGCCAGTTACTATATCTACGGTAGATCACTTGTTGATGAGTTTATATCATGGATATAAGTATGCTGACAGGGCATTTTTTAATGTTGCGTCTTCTTTAGTAGTATTTGATGAAGTACATTATTACGAAGGGAGGACACTTAAAGCTATCGGGGAATCCATGAAACTTCTAACCCAATTAAAAATACCGCATCTAATCATGACAGCTACTATTCCTTCAGCAGTACGCAATTGTATGAACCGTTTACATAGAGAAAATGAATATCCATTTCTGAAAGCGCCATCTCTTATACCAAATAGTACGGATTTTAAGAAGCCATTTGAGATAGTGCGTTTGGAGTTACCACTGTTTACAGAAGAAGGGACGTTTTCAGAGGAAATCATTAATCTGATTCAGCAGAACAGTCAATTACGCCAGATCATATATGTAAATCAGGTCAGGTTAGCAAAAAAAGCATATAAGACACTTAAAGAGTTAAATCTATGTGATAATCTCATCTGTCATCACGCCTGCTTCATTAGCCAAGATCGTCAACTCAAAGAACGATTGATCCGAATTCTTTTTAAATCACCAGAAGACCGTAAAAAAGAAGAAATTGAAAAACTAGAAGAAAAGGGATTCATCAACTCAGACAATTGCATTTTGGTATCAACACAGGTAAGCGAGTTAAGTCTGGACATAAGTGCGGACGTAATGTATTCAGAGCTTGCACCGGTAGATTCATTAGTTCAACGTGGTGGACGATTGCACCGTAACGGCTGGAATCCAGTTGCGCCTTGTGGTTGTATACATTGTGAGCAACGCCAAGACTTTTACGACTATATCTACAAGCTTTACATTGCACCACTATATCAGCGTGATAAAGATTGCCTTCCTTATGAATCAGATATATTGCACCGTTCATGGGAAGCCATTAAAAGCCCCTATTCCTTTCATGATGCCTGTAAATGGGTGGATGAAGTCTATCCAGAGTGTGAACCGTTAATACACCACGAAATGGCCAAAGCAATACAGACGGATCTGGTATTTGGAAAAAAGCCAGAAGATAATTATGCAAAAGATGCTGATGAGCAAGGTAGAGTAGTTATACGAGAGCAAAATTACCAAACCTTTGATGTTGTGCCTTTAGAATTTGCTGATCTAGTGGAAGATGATTATCGGAAACACAAGACACACCACATCAGTATTTCAGCCAGCGCATATATACAAGCCATAAAATCAAATATGATATTTCCAAGGGAAGGTGAACTTAAACTTACTAACCGTAAAGGGAAACAAGTAGTTAAGAAAATACAGTTTCGAGTTATCAATGCTAAATATTCGTTTGATATAGGAGTTGAACCAGATCAGGAAGCAATATCAAATATATTGTAAAATCATATTCCAAAGGAGAAACCAATGGAAACATCCACCTTAACGCAAGCACGCATCACCGGCACGCAGATTAACTACCTTTTCGTCTGCACACGCAAGCTCTGGCTATTCAGTCATCACATCGAAATGGAGCATACCTCCGACTACGTGGCAATGGGTGAACTACTCCACGAGGAAAGCTATGCCCGTGAGAAAAAAGGCATTCAGATTGATGACATGATCCATATTGACTTCATTGATAAAGATGGCATTCTACATGATGTTAAGTCAAGCCAGAGCATGGAATTAGCCCACGAAATGCAACTCCTGTATTATCTTTATGTCCTTAAACAAAAGGGATTGCCAAACCGAATCGGAGTGATCAACTATCCAAGACAACGCCGTAAAACTGAGGTAGAACTGACCCCGGAAAAAGAGCAGGAAGTCGAATCCGCTATGAAAAAGGTGACAGAAGTGATATCACTACCTGTCCCACCGAACGCTGAATTCAGCAAGCTTTGTAAAAGCTGTAGCTATATGGAACTATGCTGGAGTTAAGAGAAAGTATGAAAGATGAAAGGAGCAGAGATGGCACGAAATTATTATATCAACCAGTCTGGCAGATTGCGTAGGAAAGACAATACTCTATATTTTGAGACCGAAATATCAGAAAATACCGAAACCAGTGAACCCAAATTAGACATAGACGAACAAGATGAAGGAATTGGGGTCTCCCAGCCTTCGCTGGGACGGGCGTCTGCCCCTGAGGATGGCAAGGTCGCTGTCAAACGAATTCCCATTCCAATAGAGGATATTGACGCACTATATCTGTTCGGAGAAATCGATCTGAACACCAAGTTACTCAATTTTCTGGCACAAAAACAGATACCTGTCCATATATTCAATTACTATGGCTATTATTCTGGCACCTACTACCCTAGAGAATATCTAATTTCAGGATTCCTTGTGGTAAATCAGGTTCAGCATTATGAACGAAACTCAAAACGAATACTGATTGCAAAAGAATTCGTGTCTGCCGCCGCAGATAATATGCTCAAAAACCTGCAATATTACACAAACAGGGAAAAAGATTGCTCACAGCAAATATCAGCCATCAAGACTATTGCCGAAAATATACCAACAGCCAATAGTGTTAGTGAACTGATGGGCATGGAAGGAAACATTAGAGAAACATACTATGGCGCATTGAATACAATCTTAGAACTGGAAACTCCCTTTGAAGGACGCAAACGCAACCCGCCATCAAATCCCATCAATGCGCTTATATCTTTCGGTAATTCCATGATGTATACAACGTGCCTGAAGGAAATATACCGCACCCAATTGGACCCGGCAATAAGCTTTTTACATGAACCTGGGGAAAGACGCTTCTCACTAAGCCTTGATCTGGCTGAAATCTTCAAACCCATAATTGTTGATCGCCTGATCTTTCGACTATTTAACCGTCAGCAGTTACAGGAATCAAAGCATTTCGACACCGGTATGGAAGGATGCTACCTAAACGAAGAAGGGCGTAAGATATTTATAAAGGAGTTTAACGATCAGCTAGAAACAACTATTGAACATCGCAATCTGAAACGTAAAGTTTCATATCAGCATCTTATAAGGCTTGAGTGCTATAAACTGATTAAGCATTTAACAGAGATGGAACCTTATCAGGCTTTTCGTATATGGTGGTAATGAGGTAAATCTTATGTATGTTATTATAGTCTATGATATTGAGCAAGAGAGAGTAGCAAAGGTCTGTAAATATCTTCGCCAATCGCTGAATTGGGTGCAGAACTCAGTTTTTGAGGGAGAATTAACGAAAGCACAGTTGGCGAAAGTCAAAAGCGGATTGTCGAATATTATTAACGAGGAAAAGGATGCTGTGATTATTTACACAGCACGTGATGTCAAATGGATGAATAGAGAAACTATGGGTATAGATAAAAATCCAGCGACAAACATTTTATGAAGCATTGATAAGGGTTTGGCGGTGATCGGCATTTTAACATTGTCGTCAATCCCCTCCAGATGTCAATAAATTACAGCGATTTGTCAAGCAATTTGACACCGAAATATCTGCAAACTTAGTCACTGTATATGATCGTCAACCCTCTAGGACTTTTGCATAACCGGAGGTTGACGATCAAAACCATCGTTTTTCATTTTTTTCTTGTAATATTTATGCGAGTTTTGTATACTATAAGTGCAGGCTTTTAATCGAACCATTGTGGAATTGAAACAGAGTACTTTTGGTGTAGGACGGTTGACATACAAAAATCTTTTAATCGAACCATTGTGGAATTGAAACCTTTCTAGCCAAATAGTATCAGGATATACTCTTCTATCCTTTTAATCGAACCATTGTGGAATTGAAACAGAGAGCTTCAACGAGGACGGATTAAGCATCGACTACTTTTAATCGAACCATTGTGGAATTGAAACAATAATGAAGTAAAACATCTGCCACCTAGCTTGTACTTTTAATCGAACCATTGTGGAATTGAAACCAATTCAATAAAGGATGTGACAAAAATGTTAATGTTCTTTTAATCGAACCATTGTGGAATTGAAACAAGCCCCTGTTGAAACAGCCAAGCCAAGCACAGCCAACTTTTAATCGAACCATTGTGGAATTGAAACTCATTGAATTTATTCTTTGTAGGAATATTCTTTATCACTTTTAATCGAACCATTGTGGAATTGAAACTCATGGATAATACGTGATGCTCTCAGAAAATATCTCCTTTTAATCGAACCATTGTGGAATTGAAACCAGCTAAGGCTAACACAGCACCTATTGAAACGCCTGCTTTTAATCGAACCATTGTGGAATTGAAACCCTTTTCAAACTCACAGCTGGTAGCCCCCTTTTCAACTTTTAATCGAACCATTGTGGAATTGAAACGTCAAAAAGAAAATCTATTTGGCCAAAAGGAGTTCCCTTTTAATCGAACCATTGTGGAATTGAAACGCCGATAACGTAGCAAGACCAGATGCCGAAAGAGTCCTTTTAATCGAACCATTGTGGAATTGAAACCTGTTTTTGAGTTTATTAATCATTTCAGGATGATGTCTTTTAATCGAACCATTGTGGAATTGAAACTAGATTCTAATAAGTCAGCCTGAGTGATCTGTTCATCCTTTTAATCGAACCATTGTGGAATTGAAACCTGAGAGCTATGAGTTCATCTTTTAGTGCAACTCTTCTTTTAATCGAACCATTGTGGAATTGAAACGTATCTTTAAGAGACGACCCGATTTCTATTAGAACCCTTTTAATCGAACCATTGTGGAATTGAAACGTTACAGTGACATCCGTTATCGCATTCCATGTAGCACTTTTAATCGAACCATTGTGGAATTGAAACTGTTTTTCTACGGCAGAGATCGCTAATTGTTGCAGGCTTTTAATCGAACCATTGTGGAATTGAAACGTATCAGTTCCTTTACACTGTCAAGCAAATAAATCAACTTTTAATCGAACCATTGTGGAATTGAAACGAGCAGGCGTAGCGTCTATCCAAGGTTGATTAACATCTTTTAATCGAACCATTGTGGAATTGAAACGGTGGATCTCCAAACGCATGATCATCGTCTAATGTCCTTTTAATCGAACCATTGTGGAATTGAAACAGCTATAAAAATCGCTATTCACTTTCTATGTCAGGGCTTTTAATCGAACCATTGTGGAATTGAAACCTGTAAGAGTAGCAGGTCCCGCAGTTGGCTTTGCACTTTTAATCGAACCATTGTGGAATTGAAACCCTTTCTATAAAAGATGTTTCCATTTTTTTCTATTTTCTTTTAATCGAACCATTGTGGAATTGAAACCCAAATTCCTTATGATATTCTGCATAGACTCTTTTTACTTTTAATCGAACCATTGTGGAATTGAAACTTGAATTATCGTGTCTATCATCTTGTCTCCTGCTGTACTTTTAATCGAACCATTGTGGAATTGAAACCCTGGTTTGCTTGATTGGACTGATACGACTCCAGTTCCTTTTAATCGAACCATTGTGGAATTGAAACCTGCAAGCGTAGCGAGAATGAACGTAGTTACCGAACTTTTAATCGAACCATTGTGGAATTGAAACATGGTGAAGACGCTCTCACTATTCTAAACATTTCAGACTTTTAATCGAACCATTGTGGAATTGAAACGTTGATCTATGATAGCGTTATCCCCTCTGTATCCACTTTTAATCGAACCATTGTGGAATTGAAACCCGTCTATGAACATCAGACCTAATGACTTAGAGTACTTTTAATCGAACCATTGTGGAATTGAAACCAACCAATGATATATCAAAGTCTTCTGCTTCAAGTAACTTTTAATCGAACCATTGTGGAATTGAAACCCTGCACTTTATAACCCCTTGATTCAAAGATTTCACTTTTAATCGAACCATTGTGGAATTGAAACTTATCTAAATGTTTCTGTATGAGTTGACGGCAGGTACTTTTAATCGAACCATTGTGGAATTGAAACAGTATATTATTCGCTATAATTAACAGTTTAATTTTAGCTTTTAATCGAACCATTGTGGAATTGAAACAGTTAGTAAAGTTATTCCGTTACTAAATAGTGATAAACTTATTGACATAGTAAGAAAAACAATATACTATATCTGCGGGAAAGAAAACATTATAAGATTGACAGTAGAAAGTAATCCAGAAATTGTCAGCAAGGAGGGGGATATGAATCTGCAAGAAACGGAAAAGAAACAATCCAAATATGTCCTTGTTGCAGATGTAGATCGCATCAAGGATTTTATTTTTGCTTCGGTTCGTCTAAGACACGTTATCAATGCTAGTTCTCTACTTGCCTATATCAACGAGGATAAGACTGAAAGCATAATTGGGAAGATACCTAATTCTAAGCTAATATTCTCTAGCGCCGGTATTACAGAAGCTACTTTTTGTAGTGAAAATGATGCAAAGGAATGCAAAAAGGCTATTGAATCACTATATCCAAAGGAGACCAAAGGTGCAACAGTAACTGTTGATTATGCTCCTATGGTTAATGATGATTTCGTAGATGCTGTCAGAGAAACAAATAGAAGAATCCGTCTAAAAAAAGATTCTGGAGTTACTGATCAAGACAGGAATTTTGAGACGACCCCATTTTTCATCGGTTCACCTTTCTTCCGAATCTGCTCTCAAACAGGAAAAGAGTTTGCAACTGAATGGAAAAGCCGTAATAAAGAAGAATCACAAGAGAATTTTGGAGCAAGTGCATGGAATCTACATAATTTCAACCTTCCAGAATCTATGAAAGCTGAACTTCCGTCAGGTGATCTTATACCACTAAATAGTAAACTCGGGGACCGTTTGAAAGTTGATGTCTTATTGCGTCATCAACTAGCACAAGAAATGAAATGCAATCCTGATGACTTTGAATATCCAACTGATTTTGATGATTTTCAAGGCGCAAAACCTGCAAATTATATGGGATTTATAGAAGCAGATGGCAATGGTTTTGGTGATATATTATCAAGTTTAGCTAAAAATGAAGCTAATGAAGAAACTTACGAGAAATTTTCTAAACTACTTAAAAATACAACCCAAGAAGCTTTCATAGAATCGGCAGTGAGTGTTATAAAACCCTTATTTGATAAGAAAGTAATTAGGCAAAATAAAAAAGGAAAACTCCCGATCCCATTAAGAATTCTCATCTTAGGCGGTGATGATGTCTTTGCTGTTACCTTACCTCAAATTATTCTCCCCTTCGCAGATGAATTTTGTCGAAGATTCCAACAAATTGCAGAATATAGAAAAAATGAATCCGAATCTAAAATAAAAGCTCTCGATCCTTTCACCATGTCTGCTGGAGTAGTTATTGCTCATCACAATTTCCCATTTCTATCATTTCAAAAACTAAGCCATAGCCTGCTTAAAAATGCCAAACGACGATCTTGGTCATCAAGAAAAGATGAAAAAAGACAATATGGTTCAGTTGATTACCAGATCATCACTGCCTCTGGCGCAGATGACCTTAAATCCATGCGAAAAGAGATATATACTCTCAATTATCAAGATGGAAAGAAATTTTATCTCACTGGTAAACCTTATCTCGTAAGTCCATGCAAGGATGAACTTCAGGATTTGTTGAATTACGTAAAAATAATGAAAGATAAAGATAAAGGAATAGCACGCGGGCAGGTAAAAGCCTTATATGATATACTCCATGATGAAGAAAAGAAAAGTGTTATTGACTTCATTAAATGGTATTGCAGATTGGCAAAAGATGGTCAGGATATCATAAAGTGTTTGTTAGATACAAATGATGTATGCCTTTCTCCATGGATAAAAGATAATCGCCCTGGAAATGAAAGCAAGATATATACACCTTTGTTTGATGCCGCTGAATTATACGATATTTTACAAGTGGAGGAACAATTATGACTATCGAATATCTCCTGAAAGTTGAATCAGAATATCATATAGGCACAGGATTAGAGCATCCCGGCGTTGTTGACAGAACACTTGTTCGCCGTCCTGATAAAACTTTAGTTATCCCTGCTGAACACTTCCGTGGATTAGTGCGTGATACTTGCACACAAATCATTTATTGGCTTAATCAAAACCAAGATTGTTGCAAGGCAAGTCTTGTAAAGGGACCACGTCAAGGACCACGCCAAAAAGATCAAGTATTAGAGACATGCGGATTAAACTTTAGAGACGAAGATAATCCTTGTATTCTCTGTAGGTTGTTTGGAACAACATTCATTCCCGGTCGTTATCAATTCTTTGACAATACATCATCTGAAGAACGAAAACGAAAAAGCACACACAACCGTGTTGAACCAGCCATAGGAAGAACCCCAGAGGAAACATTTTTCTCAATTGAAGTTGGTAAAGAAGCGAATTTCAAAGGCAAAATTGTTCGTAATGGTATTCAGAATAATTCACAATTGTTTGACGATGAAATTGGGTTGCTACTTGCTGGTCTTCGCCTAGTAGAGCGAGTTGGCTCAAGATCGAGGCGTGGTTGGGGACAGTGTTGTGTTGAAATTACCGCTATTGACGGAAACATAGAAAATGTGTCTGAAAAAGTAGACGAACGAATGGAAAAATATCTAGGCATAGAAGGGCATTGTAAAAAATAAAATGAAAACTATGTCAGAAAGTTAATAATAATGGGTATTTAGAGCGATTGAGGGGGAGGGGAAGTAGAAATCCTTTCCCATCAATGATTTATGCTCAGTATTAGCACTTATTTTTGACAATGCCCATAGAAGCAAAGGAGGGAGAAAAATGAAATGGCTACTTTTGGATGGTATAGCAGAAACTTCTATCGCATTACCACAAAGGGCAGAAGCAGGGAATATCTACGAATCCCTGCCTGAAATTCCTGGCACAGCAATACGTGGAGCCTTTGCTAGTCTATTTATCTCGAATAAAGGTCTAGCAGAGGATATTGAACCAGATTTCATAAGATGGTTTGAAAATCCGAAAGTGCGTTTTGGTCCTCTCCGTCCCTTACCAGACGATCTTCCTCCTGAAATCCAAGCAATTCCTTTTCCTGTTCCACGATCTGCCCGAAGCTGCAAATATGACACTGGTTTCTCAAAACATGGCGTTAAAGATAGCCTTGCATACGTTACGATAATGAAATGGAAAACAAAAGAAGAGAATAATGCTGACAAAAATAATAAAGAAGATTCGGCTGATCACAAATGTCAATGTTGTGGTGCTCCTATGGAACCTTTGGATAGTAAATGGATGATCTCTTGCTGGAACCCCGGGACAAATGAGTTTGTTGCTTTCGATTATGATCCCGAATTTCGACTAAACACCCACGTTGGTATCGGTGCTGTAAGTGAAGATGCAGATCTTTCGGAAGAAGGCAGGTTGTTCAGCATTCAGCATTTTCCAGCAGGAACAAGATTTTGTGGCTGGATCGCCATTGATGATGACTCAATAAAAATAGAAGAAATAAAGGAAGAAATAAAGATAGAAAAAGAAACAGTATTGCGAATTGGGCGTCGCAAACGATCTTACGGTGCTATGAAAATCGTGGGCATATCTGAACTTAGCGAAACTCCTTGGGAAAAATGCCTGTCTTTAGAAGAACGTTTTAGCAGATTTGATAAAATCAAAGACAAATTCAATGACAGCAAATTGAAAATAGGGGATCCTAATGATCACCAATTTTTTAGCATCACCTGTCTTACTGACCTTATTTTACTTGATAACTTTCTACGTCCATGTCGTTCTATAACATCACATCAGATTGCTAAATATCTAAATTTGCCTGAAAATAAGATAATCGCTTTAACCTCACTTACTGGCACTCGCCTTATAATTGGCTGGAACACCGCACATCGCTTGCCAAAAGAAAATGATGTTGCGATAACTGCTGGTTCTGTTTTTCTGTTTGCAATAAAAAAGGATTCCTGCCCTACTAAATTGATAGAAAACCTGAAAAGCCTTGAAAACAATGGTCTTGGATGGCGTCGGAGCGAAGGCTTTGGGCAAGTTCTGATCTGCGACCCATTTCACGTAGAAAAAATGGACAAACTACCTTTAGAAAAATCAAAAGAATCATCTGGGGAACAAATTCAAGGCTTCAATCCAGAAGTTTATGAATTCCTTAAGCGAAATTCCGAAAATCTACACAAAACAAAATTATCCAAGACTCAGATTAATGGTCTTCGTGAGCGTGTTCGGCTTTATAGTCGAATTCAAGGCAAGGATGGAAAAGAGCGATTAAAGAAATATCTTGAAGATGCAAAGGCAAGGTCAAAACCTGATTGCTGGAATAAGGAAGCAAACTGGCATAAAGAAAAAGAATCGCTTGCATTTGCCTTGATCAAATTATTTGGACTAGAAGATGATAACACCGATTGGGATACCGTAAACCAGCGTGTCAGGGATTTTGCAAAAGGCGATCTGATTATCATTACCTCAGAAAAGCCTTTGAAGATAAAGATAGTATTGGATAGAATGGAGGGGAGTAAATGAGTAGCGAACATATTGGCGCAAAAAGAGTTTATATCTTAGGCACAATAAAAGTCAACGCCCCATTGCACATAGGTAGCGGAGAAGCCGTATCTCATAATGACCAAGATACAGATAGCCCAGTAAAACTAAACACAGATGATAAGCCATATCTGCCAGCAACAGCTATTGGAGGGCTTTTGCGAGGAATGGCAGAAAATATCGTCACTGCATTAGATGGATGGAGTATTGAGGATGTCTGGAATCTCTTCGGTGAGGCGCCTGACAAAAAATCTGAATATAAAAAATTCCATCCATCGCGTCTACATATCAGACACGGTAAAATAAAAACAGATTTTGACCCCGATAATATTGATATACGTGATGGTATTGGCATAGATCGCCAAAGAGCTTCTGCGAGAGAAAATGCCCTATATAACTATGAAATTGTGCCACCTAATCAGGAATTTTCGCTTTATATAGAGCTTAGAAGTGATGATCCAAAAGATAAAGAATTACTTATATTAACTCTTGAGTCTATAATACAGTTGCCAAAGGGTATCGGTGCAAAATCAAGCAAAGGATTAGGTTTACTTCAACTAAACATAGAAAAGGTTGTTGAAATTAACTTAACAAACAAGCAAAATCTTTTCGATTTTCTTAGCCAAATACAACAGTTTGATCCCAATTCTGATTCCATAAAAGGTGATTCATGGGAATACTGGAAAAAATGTAATCCAGTTGGCGGGATAACTTTGAAAGATACCAAGTTACCTGTCTGTATTCCTCAAGCAGTTACGTTTACCTATCGATTTAAACTAGAAGACCCCCTCCTGATAAAAGGACAGGATTCACCAGAAGGTGCATTGGAAGATTATGGGTATCGTAAAAAGCTTGATTTCGACGATCAAACTAAGGGAATTGACTCCTCATGGATAAACTTGCGTAAAGACCCAAATGATCCAAGCAAATGTGAGCCTATTGTCCCCGGTTCGTCACTTCGTGGAGTATTCCGAAGTCATTGTGAACGAATCCTGAGAACGCTTTCATGGGAATATGCCAAAACTCGTGAAGAATATGAAAAACGTGTATCAGCCAGCGACCCGCTTGAAAGAAATGGATATTTACGCTCAAGCGGATTCCAAATGCAGAATAAAGTTAAGGACCTTTGGAATAAAAGACGTGAAGGTGAAGAAGCCCAAAAGCGCTATGATGCAGGCAGGGAGATTGCAGAACGCATCTATACCAATTCTGATTTAGGCGAACAGATGTGGGGTTCATCTCAATGGGCTTCACGTGTAACTGTTTCTGAAGGTTATCTCTCTAAAACTGATTTTGACGAAATGATATTCCAGAATGTAGGTATCAACCGATTCACTGGCGGGGCATCAGATCAAAGACTTTTCAATGCTCTTGCGCTAACTGATGCTGTTTTTGAAGGCAAGATAACAGTATTTGGTGATGAAAAGTGGATGTTAGGACTTATCGCCTTGCTTTTCAAAGACCTTCATGATAGTTACGTCCGCATTGGCTCTGGAAAAACTCGTGGACGTGGAAAAATCGAGGCATGGCTGACCAATGTTGAAGTCAAAGCCATTCAGAATTCAAGCATTGCAGAATCGCTTAAAGGTGAAAATCCAGATAATCAAATTTGGCAAGTCTTCTGCAAATCTATAAGTCAAGAAAAACTTACTAACTTCTTAGGTGACAACTCCGAGTGGTTAGAAAAACTCCTTAGTGAAGGTGTGCAGGAACTTCAAGATAACGTCAAGGGTTACATTCGTTATGAATGTAAAGAAACTGCAAAAGGAGAGGTAGCATGAATGTCATAATACAATCAAATAAGCTAACAAGTGATGAGCTTGTTAATCTCCTAGATAAGCTTTCCGAGCATTTCAAATACCTAATAGTATCCAACTGGCAAGATATACATTTTGTTAAGTTTGATCCAAAACATGACACTATCCCGGTTAGTTCCAGCGGTCGTGCCTTTGGAGAAAAAGCAGAACTCCGCTGGAGACGTGATGAAGATAATAAAGATTTCATCTGCCGTTGGATAGCTGATTGCGGAACTTATCCAGAAATTGAAAATTGGTGTCCGCTAAAAACAGAAGAATTGAACACTTTGGAGTCTTCTGAAAAGACAGGATACCTGCTTTGGGGTGAATTGCTTCGCATTGATGATGAGGATTTTTGGTATCAGGCACGTATTCCAAAGAAACTGAAATATCCCACCGATCTTGCCAGTAAATGGGAAAATAAGGATGACAAAACGCCTTTGGTACTATACGTCTGTGAATATAAACATAATGGTCGAACCATGTTTGAGCGATTCATCGAATTTGGAAGATATGGAGAGGAGATATGAAATGGACGGAAAAATAAAGCAACTTCCTAATGGAGATCAGATGGGCTTGATTGAAGCTAATGATGGCAGGAAATTCTCATTCACTCTTGATGATGTTATAAGTGACCCAAAACCTCAGGAAATCAATCTAAAAGTAACGTTTAGTCAAGGTTTTAAAGGAAAGCATATTGCGCAGAAAATAAAGGTGATTATGATTGGATCGATAAATACAGAAGGACCAGTTCCTATAAAACATCCCCTAGTTCCGAATCCTCCTGAGGTTCCACCGGAAACTACTGCTCAGACCCAAAATCGAGCGGGTTTCATCAATCCTTATAACTTTGTTCAGCTTTGGGGAACTGTGCCTCGGTGCGAACCAACTTCACATGAGTATTTCACAAACAACAGTGGACAGATCGTCTGTAAATTGTCTTTCAAAACGCCTTTCTTTACACCTCATACGGAAAACCGATTTAAATTGCCCAAAGACAAAGAGTTATCATCTTTAACTGATGATAGGGATATTCCACAATGGATAAAAAACGATAAAAAAGCGATGTCAAAATGGCTTGACCTTTTATCAAGTGGTGTTAAATCCGAACATGAAATACTGGGATTGCTCAAAGACAGATATAAAAAGCCAATCATACCGGGATCATCTCTAAAAGGTACTTTTCGGTCTGTTGCAGAGGCTCTATCTAACTCATGTCTAAGTGTCATTGATTTTCAATGGGATATGCTAAATTCAAATGCAGATGATAAAACACGTATTGAACGAACTGTAAATTATTTTAGCCAAAGGATTATCATCAGACCACAGGACCTTCGTGTTGGAAAAATAATTAAACTTGCCAGCGAAAATGGTGGCGTTGGTGAGATCGAGGAAAGGCAAAAATGGCGTGTTTTTGTTGAACAACCTTTTGGTGTAGAGAATCATCAGCATGTTCCAACTGTAAACCTTAATAATATCAATGATGGCGAAAAAACCAATATGGATTCAAACCAATTTTGCTATCATCAAAGACCGGGTAGACCAAGAATAGATATTTTTGCGGCAACTAACATGGGAAATGGAATAACGAATGGAGAGCTAAAGATAACTGCTATGACAAAAGCCAAAAAGTCGCAAAGATTTATATATGAAGGTAACAGAAGAATAATCAATTTTACCATAGCTGATGAATTAGGATACAACCGTGCCAATGAAGTTGCCATTAATGCCGATAAAGAAAAATCGGGGAAATATATATTCGCTGATGAAGCTAAGCATAATATAGGATTGCGTAGTCTGTCCCATAAATTACGTGTTGGTGACATTGTTTATTTCAAGGAACCCGGAGCGAATTTTGAAAGCATGGGACCAGTGGAACTTTACCGTGTTCTTTACAAACACTCGCTTGATGAAATCCTTGTGAAAAAGCACAAAGATTTCATAACTTGCTCAAACATCAAAGAGCTTTGCCCTGCGTGTCGTATATTCGGATGGGTTCATCCACATCCAAAAGATGAAGATGTCCATACAGCGAGAAAAGGCTTCGTACATTTCAGCACAGCAACGATTGACAATGATAAAGAAACACAATGGGTAACGCTCAAGCCACTTGGACAGCCACATCCGAGTTGCTGGCAATTTTACTTAAAGAATAATGATGCAAACTACAGTGACACTAATCCCGCCTATAATGATGACAATGCGGTTATTCGTGGACGTAAATTATACTGGCATCAGCATAACATTGATGCCAATAGTGTAAAAGATATGCGAATAAACGATAATGGTCAACCTCAGCCACCGGATAACCAAAACAAGACAGTCGAACTGCTTCCCGAAGGGGCGAGTTTCAACTTTACAGTTGACTTTGAGAACCTTTCTGATGATGAGCTTGGATTATTGCTTCTAACGCTTCAGCCAAACTTGGTTAGCGAAATTCCTGATCTATTTGGACAAGATAAGCCATTGTCAAAAAACCTTTATCACCATTTTGGTATGGGAAAACCTTTAGGACTTGGAAGTGCAGAAGTTACGATTGATAATATAAAGCTTATTGATCGAGCAAAACGCTATCAAAGCCTTGATTGTTCTGGTGAAGAAGATTTCGATAGACAGGGAAAAATTGGTGCATTTATCAGAAAAGCACTGGCAGATCAACATAGGAACGTACTAAACAATGATACAGATAAACGTAACTTTGCTTCAATGGCACACATCAAAGACCTATTCGCCATGTTAGATTGGGAACATGCACCCATACCTGTTCAGTATCCGCCGGGAGCCGAAGAAACGAATAAAAACACAAAAGATTACTGGGAATCTTTCCATTGGTTTACAAGCGACAGACAGCGTGGAAGAAAACCCAGACACATGCTAAGGACTCCTCAGCAAATTTTGTCGGGTGATAAGCAAGATTTTTACCCTCCACGTGATCTCAGTCCCTGATAACCACAAAGAGAGCGTAGGCGTTAGTATTATTATAATCGTGTTTTATTCAAACGTCGGCGGGGTATCATTAAACACCGACGTTTCTCTAAAGTGAACGGGGGAAATTATGGAACACGTATTTATATCATTTGTCGGTCTTCAGCCTTCAGCAGTTGCAGTGTCCCTTGCTAGTTGGATACAGGCAAGATCAAAACCCGATAAAGTAATTTTCTTTATAACAGATAGAGTTCGAGAAATAGCAAATAGATTGACAGGATGGATAGACGAAGTTTACCAGATTAAGTGTGAATCTATCTTAATCAGTCGTGATCCAGTTCCAACTGATGGACAACTTTCTCTATCAGAAACAATACAACAAGTCCTTAACGAACATAAATTCTACCAGATAGTCTTTAACGCAGAACCCGGATTAAATACCCATGTAGCAATTCTATCAGAAGCACTTCCAGAAAATTCTATATCCCTTCATGGGATGGTTGATAAAACTCATGTATGTTTAGTAATTGACAATAGTGAGCATTGGGAAGAAATTGAAAATGTTAATATAGGTTTGGATAGTTTATTGAGTCTGTATAATATTCAATACGAGATAACTGGATGTTCTCATAAGACAATACATGAAATTCTGAAAGGCAAAATTCCAAAAAAGGTTATTCAAGGATTGAATATTAAAGGAACTCAAATTCAATTCGATTTAGCCTTTGAAAAATCAGGATTCCTTTATGTGTTAAAGTTTATAGAAGGTAATGATCCACAACAAATAAGAGACTTGCAGAGAGTTCATAATGATCTCCATGGTTTACAACCAAGAATCGCTATACTTAGCTCTGATAAGTCAAGCCTTACTCGTGCAAGGACAGTAGGGTTTATCCCGATAAATAGCAATACAAGTCAAGGAATTAGCCGATTCACTAGATGGATAGATCGCCAGGTACCGTTACCTGGTTCAGAAAGTTATTCAGAACCAACAGCTATGAACAAAGTCTTTGAAACTGGATTAACCCTTGATCAGCATATAAAAGGCAAGGGAGGTACTGGTAACAATCTTACTGTTTGTTTGGGCAATGATCCTTCTGCAACTCTGATGAGTCTTTGCACTCACAAACCTAAACAGGCTATCATCTTTTATGACACTAACACGAAAGTCATAGCTGAAATGGCACACCGATTAAGTAAAGAAATCCATAATATTTCAGTTGGTGAAGCAAAATTTCTCAAAACAGATATTATAGGCAAAAACATTGGTGATTTTAAGCTAAAGGATATCGCAACTCCATTAATTATTGATATTACACCCGGGACAAAAGCTCAAGCCTGCGCACTTGCATGTTTATCTCGTATTAATAATTCGGAGATATGGTCATTGAGAGGAGATACTGGAGAATCGGTTTGTATATCTGAACCAAACAAAAAAAAGAATCTTTGTGTTCCTAACATTTTAACCCAAGCCAAATGCTGTGGTGGAGACATAACCAATTTTGGAATAAATCAAAATCACCTAAAATATCAAAAGCATTTTTGGGTTTTACTTACTCAATTCTTTGATCGATATGTAAAAGAAGGTGGAAAAGACTTTAGACTAACCAATCTAAAATGCACGAATGGATACCTTAAACCGATTGGAAAATTTTTTGAAGTAAAGTTAGATAATCAGATTGAGAAATTAGAGATTAGGCTTAGTGAAGGCGGATTTTGGTTTGAATCTATGGTCGCTGGTTGTTTTTTATTCGCAGGTGCAAATGAAATAATGTGCAATATAAAATGGGACTGGCCTGGTGGCATAGCATATACAGCATATAAAGGAAAAACATTTATGAATGAAGTTGATGTAATATGCCGTATAAATCATAGATTTATTGCCATATCCTGTAAATTAGGACAGAATCAAATAGCCAAACCAAAACGAGAGATAGAAGCTGTTGCAAGGGCTGGTTTGGGGAGGTTTTGCATTCCGATATTTATTCGTCCCAAGATTTCTGATGATATGATTGAAGAATCTATCAACTCAAATAGAGGAGCTGTATTATTGGATATTGAATATATTGCTTATCCAGATCGCTTGAAAGATACTCTTATTAAGGCATTTAAATCACGAACTACTTCCGAGAGATAAAACCCATGCTCGCTTCAATAGTCCTTATGCTTCAACCGATTAAAGACTCAGCTATCAAAGTCTCACACGGTGAATCTGCTTACGTCTCTGCGCTAAATATCATCGGAAATCTCGATCCCGATCTTGAAAGAGATATTCACGACAGCACCGATGCCAAACCATTAACCGTTAGCCCTGTATGGGAAGCCCCAAGAGATGGCAATATACTTTTACTGAGGAGCGATAAGACTTACAAATGGCGATTGACAGGACTTAATGAATATATATCAAAATGCCTGCTTAAAAATTATAATGCTATTGATACCTTATGGATAGATAATGCAACATTCAAGGTTGTCAATGTCTTTGCTGATAATGATAGTGACCCAAACGCCGGGCAGTCCAGTTATATGGATATGTTGGATTACTGGAATAATATTGATCCGCCAAAAACTTTTACCCTCAAATTCCTCTCACCGACAACGTTTCGGGATGGTAATATTGAAAAGCCTTTTCCAATTCCAGAACTGGTCTTTGGTAGCTTGATTAATACATGGAATGCTCATTCACCGTATGAATTAAGCTATTCTAAATCTGACCTGAAGGATATGATCTTGCTGTCTAATTGGAGGGGAGAAACTCGAAGTGTTATATTGGAAGGGCAGAATATACCATGTTTTACTGGAAAGTTTACATATCAAGCAATTGAGAATATATCAGAAATACGACGGTTCATCGGATTATTAAGCGATTACGCTTTCTTTGCAGGCGTTGGATGGCAAACTACCCGTGGATTAGGGCAGGCTCAAATAATTACTACACCACGATAGTTTCCCCCAAACTTGGCTCAAACTCTCGTCCAAAGACAGTTTTATAAGACATACATTCGGCGCAAATTTTGTAAACACTACAGCGATCCTCTGATGGATCAATCATTTCCTGAACGTAGGATACTACCTGATCTAATTCATCTCGCTCAAGGTCGCATTCAAAAAGGCTTTTCTGGACACGCCTTCCCCAACCTGCGAGATATTCACTGACCTTGTTGCGTATGTGGTTCTCTGATATGTCATAAGCTATAAGATAGATCATTTTCCATACCCTCACCCTAGCCCTCTCCCTTGAAATGGCGAGGGAATATCATAGATCAAGCAAAATCGGCGACCATGGCTTGCCATCACGTATTGCGTTTCTCAATTCCTGCGACTGATCAGCTATCAATTGACGAAATGTTCTACTCGTCCCGTTGCCATCTATCTGAAATGGCGTTGTCATTGCTTTTTCGTAGAGGAAAAGGTATCTCTTGAGCCCGTCTTCAGTAAGTTTCACTCCGCCGGTATCTGATTTCAGAAAGTCAACAGGCGTAAATACTCGGCGATTAATAAGACTCAAAGTCAAGCGATCGACAACAGGTTGACGGAAGATTTCTACGAGATCAAGCGCAAGTGAAGGACGATTTGGCGCAATCTCATGCAAAAATCCCAATCCCAAATGCAGTTCAAAAGAAGCCAAAGCCCCGACAGCCTCGCCTGTTACGAGCATATATCCAAAGCTTAATAATGCGTTCACCGGGTCCATCGGTGGACGGCGATTCCTGTTTATAAACTCTATGCCCTCTTGTCTCAGGCATTTTCCAAATACCCCAAAATAAAGCGCAGAAGCCTGACCTTCATAGCCCATCACACTAGGAATTTCTCCAGCTTTATCCATAGACTCAAGCAGGCTATCTATGTCATCAGCCGCTTTTTGTATATCAGGATCCGGGTGATTGCGTTCATGTCTCCTTAATAAAGATCTTTGGTGTCGCATTTTAACAGAAACAACCCCTTTGGATACTTTAAGGCGATATTCCTCGTTTCTATAAAGGTCAACTTGCTTCAAAAGTAATTCTGTGTTGCCCTGACCTGTGGATAGCTTCCCGCAATATTGTCCCCTCGTTGTAGCAAATATAACAGGTATGCACCTTTTCAACAGTATTTGAGCGGTAGAAGCAGAAACCTGTATCGGTCCCAGAAGGATAACACGCTCTACATCCCTTAAAGGTATAGCTGTAAGCACCTCTTCTTGGTATTGAACTATTAGCCTATCGCCATTCTTACGAATCTCTGCACCGGGTTGTGTAACGTAAAGGACAGACATATTTTTACCTCTCATTCATCATGATTAAATAGGTCATCAGAAACAGACTTCCAATCTTGATCAGACACGGATTTAGACGCCGATCGAACCTCTGCTTTTTTATTCGGCAAGATCAGATCAATCGGCGATGGATTCTTACCTCTTTGACAACTGCATTCCACGTCAGGCAGATAATCCTTGAGCCATTCCCTGAGTCGTGAACACCGAATTGACTTATGCCCCGGTTCCAATCGCACTATAAAGCGTTCAGTTGTGCGAGGATCATAATTTCCGCACATAGCCATTATCTGATGGATGTAATTTCTGCCAGCATCACCACAATGACCAAGCGTATAAAGCAAAGCCAGACGCTCAGTATGTTTTAATTGATGTGATCTTGATGCCTTATCTATCAAGCTTTTTAATAAAGCACAGCCATTGATCATTGGTATAATGGATTCAGGAGGATTAGTGATATTTGCATTTGTTGTGTTGCTTTGGCTTAATAGCTTCATATCTACATAAGGATGATTCCGTAATATTGCCCATGGATTATCAACTTCGTTTCCATTAGAATCCAGAAGGCACGAAAAACGATTTGATTCAGGATGTTTTCCCAATGGAAGTCTTATCATTGACCCATAAGCGCCATCAGGCAAGAAATCCTGTTTGGGAAAAATCTCAACAAGTATCCCATCAGTGAAAGGTCTATATTTATCAAGGAATGATTCTGCCCACTGGCGAACAGGCTTTGCATCCACATTTTCACCAAAGCATAACCATATATGCCTTCCTTTGCCTCCGCTATCAAATAACAAAGTAGAGATATTCTGCTCATTCAATTCCTTTGCCATCGCCATAGCAAGCTGATGTGCCTTTTGGCGACCTGATTCGTCCATTGTTGGACCGTCAATATCAAACACAAGAGATTTGATTTTACCGGACTGATCAAGAATGTATGTTCCTAATATATCCTGTCCGGATAAATGAGCCTTGAAATCTGTTATGGACATCTGCTGCCTTACAGGAACATACCCGGATTGACCTTTATCGTTCCGCCAATATCTAGCAAAAATGTCTGATCTTCCAATAAATCTCTGCTGATAAACGCCCCAATCGCTGTCAACCAATGTAGATTCATTGTTGACAGTATCATTTAACCATGAAAAATCATCAGTCTCATCGTTATCATCATCAGTATATTGCATTTTATTCTTCTCCTCTTTTCTTATATCAAAATTTTGAGGACTTTCACCAAAATATGCTTTCCAACCATTTTCAACCTGCTGGCGTTTTGTCTTATCAGAAGTATTTTGCAATCGCTCATCAAGACTTCTTATAGCTTCATCAGACGGGCGTTTGCCATCGCTAGTAAATGTAAATCCAAGAAAAGTAAAACCCTCATTTATATTTATAATATGCGTTTTTTGTTCATTAAGGCGTAGTTGGAGCGTTCTTAACAATCTTTGTGAGGTCTGGAGTGCCTCATTTGCCTGTTCACAAGTAGGACACAATATAACAAAGTCATCAGCGTAGCGATGAACCGCATAACTTCGCTGTAACAATGCCTCATCAAAAGAATGCAAATATAAGTTTGACAATAATGGCGACAGCGGAGAACCCTGAGATAAGCCAAGTCCATTGGAACCAGAGGTTGTCAGTATCAGAGTTATCAATGACCTGACACTTCCATCGTCCAGCCAAGACCCAATCTCCTGCATAAGCCTTTGATGCGGCAAACTGTCAAAGAACGATTCTATATCAGCATCAACGATCCATGGTCTCCCGTTCTTAACTGCTTTTTCAACAGCCACTATAGCTTGATGTGCAGATCGTCCGGGACGATAGGCGTAACTACAGGGAGCAAATCTGGAATCCCACATAGGGAGAAGCACATGATTTATTGATTGCTGAACGATGCGGTCTCTGACATTGAATATCGCAAGACTGCGGACTCCGCCGGATGCCTTTGGCACTTCAACCATTCTAGGGCTTTGTGGACGATACATCCCAGTCGTTAGCTCATTATGAAGACGACGAAGAAGATTCTCCCAATCCATCATAAACGCCTCAAGTGTTACTTTATCAGGTCCTGCTGACCCACCGTTTACCTCTACTCTCTGCCATGCTCGCATCATATTATCCCAGTTGACAACCTGATCCCAAATCTGACCTGATGGTGTACGTGTGACAATTTGCTCTGTTTCCCTTCTTTCTATTGGTCTTTGTTCTATGGCTCCCTGTATATGATTTTCCCTCGATCCGGACGTTAATGCTTGCAGCGCTTCCTGACTTCCCCATACAATCATTCTGCCAATTCCCCAAACTATAATCGCAAGTGACGGAATACCTATCAGCATCGGTTTTGGGCTGAACCATCTTACATTATGCCAAACCTTCGGAAACAGATCGAAATATATCAGATCGCCAAGAATCAAAGCACCAATAACTCCAACAACCTGTCCCCATCCGTATGTTCGCACACTCCAGTATAGCAATCGGACAAAGCATCCTATCAGCATACTGAACGTCCAAAACACAAAACGCAGAGTTAATCTTATGATTTCAAAAACCAATCTGAATATTATATTCATTATGAATCATCTCTTTCTAAAGAAGACACCTTTGAGCATCACATAAAGACCAATAAACATCACAAATAAGGGAGCAAGAGCCATAAGCAAAGCTGTTGCCTCTGAATTTCCGAAGATTTTTCGTAATGCAAATATAGCGCCTACAATACTAACCAGAATCCCAAATCTACTTGGCAAAAAGCCAATGCAATAATGAAAAAGACAGTCAAACCTATAAACCATGAATGTGATCCAAGTTGGGGGAAAGCATAAAATATACCGACAATAGTTATAAGTCCAAGAATCGCACGAATAAAGCGTTTCATTCATTTATCTCCATAAGTTTCAGACGCCTCATGTCCCAAGTCTCATGCCTAACTTATGCTAGATTCGTGCCACAGTAGTTTAGATTCGCAAAAGCCAAATAAAATGCGGATAATTCAGTGATCAATAACAAAAGCATTTTGGTATGAGAAATACTTTTATCTGGAAAAATAGACTTTTTATCTGATTTTTTAGGAAATCTAACAATATTTTCATATCTGTTACTAAAGTTAAACAAGTTATTAATGTGATTGACAAAGCACGATTTTAATGTTAGAATATGTGTGGAGGTGATTAATGTGATCGGCAAAAAATACTACACAGCAAAAGAGATCGCAACTACACTTGCAGTAACACCAATGACAATTTACCGTATGGTTGAACGAAGCGAATTAAAGGCGATAAGAGTCGGAAAGTCCATAAGATTTGATGCTGATGACGTTGAGAATTTTCTAAAAAGCGCATCAACAGAGAAAAATATTAAATCTACCGGTAGAACATTACTAGAATTTGCCGGAAAATGGTCAGGTGATGATGCTGACAAAATTATTAAAATGATCCAAGAAAGTCGTTCTGAAGCGGAGTTTTGATGATGTATTTGCTTGATAGCACTCACTGTATCATGATTATGTCTAATAAAGAATCTATTTTACAGAAGATAGAATCATTGATTAACGTTCCAATATCAACCTGTTCAGTAGTTATTGGAGAATTATTTTTCGGTGCATATAAATCTGATCAGACTCAACGTAATATCCAGTTAATCGAGCAATTCTTTGGTAAAATGCACATTTATCAGGTAGACAATGAGACTGCAAGAGTCTATGGAAGGATAAAAGCCGGAATAATTGATCGTTTTGGACCAAAAGATAGAAACCAAAGAAGGATCGCAAAAACGGAGAAGATGGGATTTAGAGATAACGATCTGTGGATTTCGGCAGTGGCAATACAGCATAAGTTAATCATAGTATCGGCAGATAGTGACTTTCAACGCCTAAAGCATATTGAGGATTTGGAGATTGAAAGCTGGTGAAAACTAAATGTCACACTCACAAATCCTTATGAATACTATCACTTTTGATACTTGTCATGACAAAAAGTGCCAAGTATTGACCAAGAAGCATAAAAAAGAGTGAAAAAATCTCTTGATTTTTGATTACTGATATGTTAGAATCAACGCAAAATGAGTTATCATGTTCGTTTGCTTGATAATCTCATCTAACGGATTGTCATGATCCGCTAACCTCGGTTCTATGAAAAAGTAGGGGGGATTAGCGGATCGAAGGAAAAGGCTTATGGTGATTGAGTTTATGAGAGATTTTATCAACTATTTTACAAGAAAATGTCAAGAATATCACCGAGAGCAAGTGAGGTTAGCGGAAATGGGTTCCGTAGACCTTACGCCGTCTGCATCTACAAGGTGACGGTTTAGAATAGTGAATGCCGCATTGAGGCTTTGAGACACATCTATGTATTCCTGCCAGGTTTTTTTATCTCGCGTTTAGAATAGTGAATGCCGCATTGAGGCTTTGAGACGGATTGTGGTCCATATTCGTATTTTTGGATTTTTCGTTTAGAATAGTGAATGCCGCATTGAGGCTTTGAGACATCCCTTTCTGTTTCATTCTCCACATTTTTTGTGGGTTTAGAATAGTGAATGCCGCATTGAGGCTTTGAGACGGGGTAATTTCTAAAAATTGGCTCTGCTGGGCTAGTTTAGAATAGTGAATGCCGCATTGAGGCTTTGAGACATCACTACCAACAATCCAATAAAAATAATCAAAAAAAGTTTAGAATAGTGAATGCCGCATTGAGGCTTTGAGACATACAAGAGTCAATACGTGCGCGGAGCATTTTTTCAAGTTTAGAATAGTGAATGCCGCATTGAGGCTTTGAGACAAACCTGGATTCCTCCTGTGGCTGCGGTAACGCGAGGTTTAGAATAGTGAATGCCGCATTGAGGCTTTGAGACAATACTCCCTGAAGCAACACAGCAGACATATACTCCATGTTTAGAATAGTGAATGCCGCATTGAGGCTTTGAGACATTTTATATCCTCCTTCTTTGATTATTTCTCACCATTATGGTTTAGAATAGTGAATGCCGCATTGAGGCTTTGAGACTTTAATATCATCAGACATTTCGAACTCCTTGCCACAAAGGTTTAGAATAGTGAATGCCGCATTGAGGCTTTGAGACATGGCGTAGAGCTCCACTAAACCCCTGTCTTCTTCGTTTAGAATAGTGAATGCCGCATTGAGGCTTTGAGACATTTGGGTTTTTGATGCCAGAATTGTTAATTCTAACAGCTAGTTTAGAATAGTGAATGCCGCATTGAGGCTTTGAGACTTTTTTGCTTTATGGCTGAACCGTTAGGCAGAATGTTGGTTTAGAATAGTGAATGCCGCATTGAGGCTTTGAGACATTTTGTGGAAAACCTATCTATTCAGCAACCAACTGAGTTTAGAATAGTGAATGCCGCATTGAGGCTTTGAGACCGCTCAATCCCAGCGGCATCCAAAACCTTGGCATGTTTAGAATAGTGAATGCCGCATTGAGGCTTTGAGACATTCCCGATCATGAAATAATTGCATATTGTGTGTTGTTTAGAATAGTGAATGCCGCATTGAGGCTTTGAGACATCATCACGAGCTAAGGAGGGTTTTTCGCTTAAAGAAGTTTAGAATAGTGAATGCCGCATTGAGGCTTTGAGACAGTTTGCTTTGCACAGGTCCACCATCCCTGTACTGATAGTTTAGAATAGTGAATGCCGCATTGAGGCTTTGAGACACCTCGCTACTCAATACTGCAGTTAGTCCTTCATCAGGTGTTTAGAATAGTGAATGCCGCATTGAGGCTTTGAGACCTTTGTAAACCTACCTCTTCCAAAAAGGACTGGATTGTTTAGAATAGTGAATGCCGCATTGAGGCTTTGAGACAGGCGTATTCTCTAACTTTAGAGTAACAGTCCCCTCAGTTTAGAATAGTGAATGCCGCATTGAGGCTTTGAGACCTCTCTGCCTTGCGCCCAGTGGCAAGCTCAATGTTTAGAATAGTGAATGCCGCATTGAGGCTTTGAGACATCTCTTCAAGTTCACCAACCTGCTCTTCGCTGAAATGAAAGTTTAGAATAGTGAATGCCGCATTGAGGCTTTGAGACTTATTAATCCATGTTCCTTTGCTATTCGAATGGCTCTTGTTTAGAATAGTGAATGCCGCATTGAGGCTTTGAGACGGTTGATAGAGTTTGGAAAACTGCCGGGCTTAACATGTTTAGAATAGTGAATGCCGCATTGAGGCTTTGAGACTTTATCTTTGGTATGCACCCAAACAAGGTCAGATTCTGTTTAGAATAGTGAATGCCGCATTGAGGCTTTGAGACATTTGGTTGATATTAATTTGTGCCTGTTGTGCTTCGTCAGTTTAGAATAGTGAATGCCGCATTGAGGCTTTGAGACGATTAAAATCCACGAGCGTTGCTTCATGGCCCATTGCAAGTTTAGAATAGTGAATGCCGCATTGAGGCTTTGAGACACCTCATTGCCAGGAACAAATGTCTTTGCAAGATATGGGTTTAGAATAGTGAATGCCGCATTGAGGCTTTGAGACATTCGTAATGAAACTTTGGCTCTATGACGTTTAAATTTTTGTTTAGAATAGTGAATGCCGCATTGAGGCTTTGAGACACTGCCGGTATCACCGATATGCGTCACTATCCTCACAGTTTAGAATAGTGAATGCCGCATTGAGGCTTTGAGACCTTCACTACTTTCCGCTGGACGGCCGCCTTTAATCTCAGGCGGTTTAGAATAGTGAATGCCGCATTGAGGCTTTGAGACTTTTTTAATATCCCTCGTCAGCATATCCTTCAGTACTTCGTTTAGAATAGTGAATGCCGCATTGAGGCTTTGAGACAGCAGTGGACTTAGAGGCAGTAACGGGGGTATCAACGTTTAGAATAGTGAATGCCGCATTGAGGCTTTGAGACGCCAATATAGAAAACTTTCTTTTCAACATTTTCCTAAACTGTTTAGAATAGTGAATGCCGCATTGAGGCTTTGAGACGTGTAGTTGTCCAGCTTTGTGGATATTTCTTCTAAAGTTTAGAATAGTGAATGCCGCATTGAGGCTTTGAGACAATACGATCCCGAAAAACTTACAATCTAAAATGCTGATTTAAGTTTAGAATAGTGAATGCCGCATTGAGGCTTTGAGACCATACACCATTAAAGCCACCAATAAAAAAAACTTTCTTTTCAGTTTAGAATAGTGAATGCCGCATTGAGGCTTTGAGACACCTATAACATAGATAATCGCTTCTTTTAAGTAACGTTTAGAATAGTGAATGCCGCATTGAGGCTTTGAGACTTATAAATTTGTCTGACTTCTTTCCAGATTAGGGGGGTTTAGAATAGTGAATGCCGCATTGAGGCTTTGAGACATACCACTCAGCTGCCGACACAAGGTAAGTACTCAAGCAAAATTAATTTCATATTCAGTTCCATATCCGCAAATGACCATATCAACGTATTTCACCAAATATGACCATCCCTTGTATGCCCACCATTGTATCCATTCATACTTCATGAAC
>Ga0315279_10001443_pt1 | contig 39616 bp, 31 predicted proteins | sample YL17G06_20_MG_FD_203694 | JGI IMG/M metagenome (GOLD analysis project Ga0315279, IMG submission 203694) | Sediment microbial communities from Yellowstone Lake, YNP, Wyoming, USA - YL17G06_20 | ecosystem: Environmental > Aquatic > Freshwater > Lake > Sediment | place: USA: Wyoming | collected...
GGCCAGAGCAGCAGCCGAGGGCGCTGGCCAGGGCTGAAAGGGCAGGCGGGCGGCAAACTCCACGAGCACCAGCGCGTCCAGACGGTCGTTCTTGCTGCGCTCGAGGAGGGCCTGAGCAAAGTGCCGCGGCGATGTCTTCCCGATAGATCGGGACGGGCCGCTACCCGCGGTAATGTCATTGCCTCTTCAAATGGCGATCCAACCACTCCACCGTGCGCCGCATAGAGTCAATCTGGTTCTCGCGCTTGGCAAAGCCGTGTCCCTCGTTCGGATAGTAGTGAGCTTCCACGGTTTTCCCGTGTTTCTTGAGGATTTCCACTACCTGCTCCGCCTCTTCCTTCGGCACACGGATGTCGTTACCGCCCTGAAGGACGAGAAGTGGGGCTTGGGCGTCCTGGATGTAACTGAGGGGTGAGGCAGCCTCGTACACCTTGCGGTCCTTCTCGGGATCACCTAGGAGAGATTTCAAATACTCGTTGAGCAACGGATCGGAATGCTTAAGCATCGTGAACCAGCTAATAATGCCGTACAGTTCGACGGCCGCGGCCCAAATGTCGGGCTTTTTCCCGATGGCCATGAGCGTCATGAATCCGCCGTAGGACCCGCCGGTTATGCCGATTTTCTTTGGGTCCACGAATCCTGTGGCTTTCAAGAATTCGACGGCATAGACCTCATCCTGCAAGTCGCCGCCGCCCAAATCCTGAAAGTTTGCCTTCTGGAACTCGATTCCATAGCCCGTGGAGCCGCGCACATTCGGAGCGATGCAGATGTAGCCCCGCGACGCCAAAGTGCTAACGTCGGTGTTCCAGTAGTCAACCATCTGACCCGTCGGCCCGCCGTGCGGGATCACCAGGGCAGGATTGCTACCGTCGGGCTTCAGGTTATAGGGGATCCAGAGGAGGGCGCTGATGATCTTTCCGTCGAACGTTTTGTAGTGGACGATCTGGGAAGGGGGAAGTTGAGCCCACCGCAAACTGGCGATGGCGGAAAAAGTAAGCTGCGTGGCGCGGCGACTGGCGAGATCGTATACCCAGAGATCCGAGGGCTGCGTGGAGCTCTGGTGCGAAACCAGCAGACGGTCTCCCTGCGGCGCAAACGCCGTGGGATTGCCGGTGAAGAAGTTGAGGCCCTCAGGCATGGAAATTTTCTCTGCGCGGCCTGTTGAGCGGTCCACTAGGTAAGCGTCCGTGCGTCCGTCCTCATTGAGGAAATAGGTGAAGAATTTGCCGTCCGGTGAGAAGTCTCCTGACCCGGCCTCCCACTTTGTGTCAGTCACCCACGTGAGTTTTTTGCTGGCCACATCGAGCAACGCGACGTTCTGATATCCGCCCTTCTCGTTCGAGGTGATGAGCAGGGTCTTCCCGTCGGGTGAGAGTGAGGAGCCGTTGTAGATGACCTGACCGCTGTGAGGTGTCAGATTCTCCGTCTTGCCACTGGCTACGTCGATCGAGTAGACGTCGGCGTCCGTGAAGCTGACCTCCGTGCGGTTGGCGTAAATCGTCTTGCCGTCCACACTCCAGGCCACAAGGCTCCAGAGCCGGTTCTTGGCCTGTTCATGAGTCAACAGGCGCACTTGGCGGGTCCGCCAGCCGAGCAGAGCGATGTCAAAGACGGAAGAGGTCTTCGGCTTGTAGGTGATCGCGAGCATCTCGCCGTCCGGCGACCAGCGGGGATTCTCCTCTCGCACATCATCGGTGTGCGTTAGGTTGACGATCTCGCCGCCCTCACTCGGGATGGCGTAGAGGTCGAACATCTCATCGCCGGCGCGGTCTTGCTGGTAAACGAGCCATTTGCCGTCCGGCGACCACACAGCGTTGAACTGCACGTCGTCAGATTGCGTCAATTGAATCGGCCAGCCACCCGAGGCGTGAACTTTCCATAGGTTCAGGCGCCCCGACATGTCCGTTGTGAAGACGACCTGTTGGCCGTCGGGTGACCATGCAGGGCCGAAAACACTTCGGTTGTAATAGAGGTCGTCAATCGGCACTGGACGCGCTGCAGGATTGGAAACGGAGACGATCGACTTGGGATCAGTGGGCTGGCGGTCCTGGGGAGAAGAAGCGCACCATAAGAACGGTGAAAACAGGGCAACCAGCAGCGCACAGAAAATGGCTGATCGGAGTCTCATGGCTCCTCCTTTAGGTGGGGTTGCACCGGTAGTATTAAGCCGGCATTTCCAATTCGGAATCCTGGGTAAGTTTGAGTCTACACCAAAAAGGCAGGGGTCAGGTATCAGGGGCTAGGTGCTGGGGGCTAGAAAAGCAGAGGCGAGGGATTAGGGGGTCGTGGCTGGCCGGTCTAGGCCAGCAGGCGGACGTCGAGGGGGACTCCCTTCTTTTCGTCGCGGACCAGTGCTATCGCCTGTATGAGGCATTTCTCGAGGCACACGCCGCAGCCCATGCAGAGCTCCCAGCTTCTGGCCACCGTCGAGTCATGCATGGAAAGGGCGTCGAACGGGCAGTTGTCCACGCAGGCGCCGCACAGATTACACAGGTTCAGATCGAGCTCGGCGACGTAGCCCGAGGACGCCATCATGGGGATGCCGTACTTCGTCATGGCTTCGATGCCACCGCAGCAGCACTTGCAGCAGTTGCAGATGGCGTAGAAGCGGTCCTGCATCGCGTCCTTGAACCAGGCGGAGTGCAGGTGGCCGCGCTCGTGCTCGGCGTGCAGAAGCTCCACGGCCTCGGCCTGAGTGAGGCGGCGGCGGCTGCGCGGATTGTGCTCCAGAATGAAATCCACGAAGGGCTGGCACTTCTGCGCACTGGGTTGTATGGGCTCAGACAAGTATTCCTGCAAGTCTTGTCAGGCCAAGCCAGCCTCTAACGTCGGTCGCCGTCTGCGCAGCTTGCAATGATGGATCAGCAGGCATATGATCTGGGACAAATCTTAGTTCCAACTCGCAATTAGCAAGGAGCGCCTGTGAAGGCGAAGGAGGGCGGCTATGGGAAAAATTAATTGGACACGTGTGCTTGTCGGCGGGCTCCTCGCAGGGCTCATCCTCAACGTACTCGGATTTGCTGCTTGGGCAGCCTTCCTCGGAAGGGCTTGGCGTGCCGCATTGGAAACCTTGGGGCATCCAATCCACGAATCGGCTGGGTTTATCGTGCTCTCTATCGTCCTGTACTTCGTGCTGGGGATCCTGGCTGTATGGCTCTACGCAGCCATTCGTCCGCGATACGGTTCTGGCCCGAAGACTGCCGTACTCGCAGGCTTTGGCCTTTGGCTGCTGAGCGGCCTGCTCCCGACCATCTCGTGGGGTTCTCTGAGGCTTTTTTCGGCCCGCTTGCTGACGATTGATGTTCTTACTTACTTGGTGATCCTGATCGTGGCCACGCTGCTGGGGGCTTGGCTGTATAAGGAGCAAGCGTCCTAGCGATGCGTTCGGCGCCGACGCTGAAACATTGAGGTTTTCCTAAACGGGATCTGGCCGAGGGCGAAGTGTGCAAGCACGAGGATCGCACTCATCGATGCTCCCTAGGAGCTTAGCTTAGTCCGCCAGGCTTCCATTAGCGAGGTCCAACGCCTGATTGCAGGAAGTGAGTGATCACACCAGCGAGGACGATACGGCGAGCCCCAACGCCTGTGTTCGAACAGGTTTGGATGCCGGGGGCGACTTGGCCAAGTGCCTCACAAACCGATCCGACCGGAGAGATCAGATGATGCAGATTGAGTCATGGCCTGGACGCAGGATCTGACAGCGTCGGGGTGTGACTGTCCTGTTCTATGCGGAGTGTACGGTTCAAGTTGAACTCGCGACTAGCATCCTCGGCGCGGCCAAGCGCTTGGTAGGCGCTGCCGAGCAGGTAGTGAGTCTGGGCGTTGTTCGGATCCATTTTGGCAGCACGCTCCAAGTATCCAGCGGCCGGCTGCTTGGCTACACTCCGCTATAGGCAGAAAACCCGCCATCAATCGGAACGATGATTCCCGTAACAAAGGCCGATGCGGGGGAAAGGAGCCACAAGACCGCGCCAAACAAATCCTCCGGCTGACCAAAGCGGCCCATTGGGGTGTGCGTAATAATCGACTCGCCGCGGGCCGTCAGGCCGCCGGTGCGCTCGTCCAAAAGCAAGAACTTGTTCTGTGTCGTCTGGAAGAAACCCGGTGCAATGGCATTGACTCGAATTTTAGGCGAATACCCCTGAGCCATATGCACGGCCAGCCACTGCGTGAAGTTGCTGACCCCGGCCTTCGCCGCCGAGTAGGCAGGAATTCGGGTCAGTGGACGAACGGCGTTCATGGAGGAGATGTTCAGAATGGTCCCCTTGCCCTTTTCAGCCATGAGCTTGCCAAAGACCTGGCAAGGAAGCATCGTGCCCAGAATGTTCAGATCAAACACCCATCGAAGGGCATCAATTGGCAAATCAAAAAACGCAAGGTTTAGTCCGGTGGTGGCTTGAGGTTTGTTGCCTCCGGCAGCGTTCACTAAGCAGTCCACCCCGCCGAACTTATTTGCCACGGCCTCGGCAGCCTGACGCAGGCTGGCCACATCCAGAACATCCGCGCCAACCGCCATCGCTCGGCCCGCCCCCGGCCCCATCCGCTCAAGCAGTCCTTTTACCGGGTCCAGGTTGCGGTCCAAGAGAGCCACATTGGCCCCGCAACCGACCAGCGCACAAGCAATCTCGCCACCAAGGATGCCTGTGCCACCAGTAATGATGGTTGTCTTACCGGTAAAATCATATAAGTGGGTCAAATCGCTCAGGTCCATTCGAACATCGCCTCCGTCATTTTCGATGAGCCGCTTCCAGTGGTTCCACGACGATCTTTCGCGGCGACTGCGGGCGAAATGTTAACAGCAGTCCCCGGCTAGTGCTAGTTGATCCTAATCAGCGATTCCATAAAACCTCTTGGCATTCTCGCTCCAGACATCGGCCTGCTCATCGCGGGAGAGTTTCTGAACGTAATCGGCAGCGATCGGCATCACGCGCGAGTAAGTCCCCGCCAGAGTGCAGACCGGCCAGTCCGAGCCCAGCATGACACGCTTTGTCCCAAAGCACTGGAACACCACATCTATTGAGGATGATAGATTATAGTGACAGCGTCAGGGCACGGCTCAAGCCGTGCCCTTATTAGGGGCGGGATGAGTTCGTTCTTGCGGCCTTCAGGCCCTGAGGAGAGACCCTCACCGGCTAAAGCCGCCCTCCAATTCGATGGGACTCTGTCATTCCGGGACCCGCCGCGGCGGGAAGTCGTGCCCTGACGCAGAATCTCGTCACTATATTATCTCAAGCCCAGTAAATGATGTTACCTTGCTCTTTCGTTCGCACCAATCCACTGGCAAACAATGCCAAATCCGCTTACATTTGGCGGACGATGTGTCTTTGCGCGCTTGAAACGAATCTTATGGAAGAAGAACATGAACCTCCATTGGCGGTGGGCGCGCGTGAACCGGTGGTTCCGACCGGCTGGAAAAGTTGAACGGGGTGTGAACGGGCAGGCTGGCGTTGGGAGGGCGGATATCTGATGATGCCGTCTGTCCTGGTAGCATTCAGCCAAATCGCGATGATTCCTGGATGGTGACGAAGAAGCTGCATCCGGCACTGGGGCTTTCGACTTACGGTGACGGAGTGGGAAAGGAGCTGCGATAGATGAAAGCACTCATCAAGAGCAAGCGGGAACCCGGGTTGTGGCTCGAGGAGGTGAATGTTCCGAGCATCGGAATCAACGACGTGCTCATCCGGGTGCATCGCACCGGCATCTGTGGCACGGATCTCCATATTTACCGATGGGACGACTGGGCGCAAAGAACCATTCCCGTGCCTCTCGTAATAGGCCACGAGTTCGTTGGCGAAATTGTGGAGGTGGGCTCAAACGTGGTTGACTTCCATCCCGGCGACATCGTGAGCGGCGAAGGGCACGTGGTCTGCGGGCGTTGTCGGAACTGCCTTGCCGGCAGGCGCCACCTGTGCGCCAGAACCGCGGGCGTGGGAGTCAGCCGACCCGGGGCCTTTGCCGAGTATATCGCCCTGCCCATGACCAATATCTGGAGACATCACCATTCCATCGATCCGGACATCGCAGCGATTTTCGACCCTTTTGGAAATGCCGTCCACACGGCGCTCTCCTTTCCCGTGCTCGGGGAAGACGTGCTGATTACGGGAGCGGGACCGATCGGTCTTATGGCGGCAGCGGTGGCCCGACACGCGGGAGCGCGGTATGTTGTGATCACCGACGTCAATCCGTATCGGCTGGAGTTGGCGAGGAAGGCGGGTGTCACGGTCGCATTGGACGCCCGAGAAGCCAGGTTGTCGGACGTGCAAAAGAAACTCGGGATGACCGAGGGCTTTGACGTCGGTCTCGAGATGTCCGGCAACGCGGACGCGTTCAGAGAAATGCTGGCCAATATGAGCCATGGAGCTAAGATCGCCATGCTGGGTATTCCCGAGCACGAGATGTGCATCGACTGGCACACCGTGATATTCAACATGCTGACCATCAAGGGCATTTATGGCCGCGAGATGTATGAGACCTGGTACAAGATGACTGTCATGTTGCAGTCTGGGCTCGACATCAGCCCAGTAATCACACATCACTTCCACTACGGGGAATTCCACAAAGGCTTCGAAGTCATGAACAACAGTAACTGCGGTAAGGTCATCCTCCGCTGGGACTAGTGCCGTTCCAACTAGCAGCTTCCCGCGAAGCCGGCCACTACTTTTTCCCTTGCCCTGGAGTCCGGGGTGAGCCATACGGCCAGGCTTTTCCGCAGGGACCGTTCCAGGCCTGCGGCATTTCAAGATCTTTTGTTCGTGAACACGACGGACGAAACGCTCATTGGCTTTTGTGGGATTATTCCGCCATGAAAAGATTTTGAAGAACCGCAGGTCCGGATTGCGGGACCTGCGCTACAGGGAAAACATGTCGTTCCCGCAGGGGCGGGGGGAAGGTTCGCAGCGTACACCGATAACCTCCAAGATGACAGCACGCCTGGAGTTTTTGGCAGCCGCGGGGTATCGACCGATTCAAAAAGCAGGCCTGCGTGGATCGTCGCCTGCTCTACCGCGCCATCCAGCCGCCATCCACCGTGACGATGGATCCATGGACGTAGTCGGAGGCAGAGGACGCCAGAAAAACCACGACTCCTTTGAGATCCTGAGGCTCTCCCCATCGCCCCGCGGGGATTCGAGCCGAAATGGCCGCGGCACGCTGGGGGTCGTTCTGCAAGGCCTCTGTACTGTCGGTGTTGATGTATCCCGGCGCGATGGCGTTGACGTTGACTCCTTTAAGCGCCCATTCGTTGGCCAGAGCTTTGGTCAACTGTCCAACCCCGCCTTTGCTGGCCGCATATCCGGGAACGGTGATGCCACCTTGAAAGGCCAGCACCGACGCCACAAAAATGATTTTGCCTTTCCCCCTCTCCACCATCCGCTTCCCGATTTCGCGCGTTAGAATAAACTGGGCGTTCAGGTTTACTTCCAGGACCTTATCCCAGTACTGATCCGGGTGCTCGACGGCGGGTTTGCGCAAGACCGTTCCGGCATTGTTCACCAGGATGTCGATCGTTGGGAAGTCTGCCCTGACCCGCTCGATGAAGGCGTAGAGAGCCTTTCGATCCGAAAAATCACAAGCATATCCCTTGAAGTTCCTGCTCAAAGTCCGTACTTCTTTTTCGATCTGGCTGCCCGTGGTTTCCAAGGACCTGCTGACCCCGATAATGTCGGCGCCGGCTTCGGCCAGAGCCAGGGCCAGGGCTTTGCCGATGCCGCGCCGGCATCCCGTCACCAATGCCACCTTGCCATCGAGTTTGAACTGATCCAGAACGTGCACCACGGTTCTTCCCTCCTTTCAGCCCCTGCGCTCGGCGACTAACCCAACCGGCGCACGCCTGCCAGCCTTTTGCGCCCCGGCCTTTTCGAGATTATGCCCAATACGCCCGAATCGATTCAGCACTTGCCGTTGTTTCAAGGAACTCGAGCAGCGATAAACCCACGAGTCGAGCAGGCAAAACCGCTTGAATGGACCTTGACCCGCTTACAAGCGCTTGTACCGCTGGAAGACATCTACGGGGTCATTTCCGCGCGCGTACTCGGCGCGAGCGTCATCCTCCAGCCCCATGACGCGCTCGCATTCGAGCAACACTTTCAGGGTCAGATCTCTAGGAATCACCGGCACGCCATCGTAATCGCCGAAGATGAAATCCCCGGGGTTCACCTGCACCGTATCGGTCAACTCTCCGGAGATGAGAATGGGCACCTGGTAATCCAGCATGGCCCACCGGCCGAAGGCTTCGAGGGGAGTGCGGTAGCGCGCAAAAACGGGAAAGCCTGAGGCAATCAGTTTGGCGGTATCGCGTGTGCCCCCATCCAGCGCAGGGCCACTCCACCACGCTCCAGGGAGCGCAGAATATAGAAAACCCGAAATTAGGACAAGTAAATTGTTTTCATGAATCGTTTACTTATGGCTAGGATTCTCGGGAAGGAAGATCACGAGAGGTCCGGACTTTGTTCACACTGGGAGGTCTCGTCAATGTCCTCAGGGATGCTGCAACGCTCCCTCTCAGCCCGGCAGTAATCCCCAGGCAATCGAACTGACTTCGATTGGATGCGATCGCAGCCGGGTGAGCCACTTCGCCTGCCAGCCCGCACCACGCAAAGTGAGGACGGGCAGACAGATTCCGCGGGCACACTGGTCGGACTTGCGGCTTTTCCCGAAAGGTGAAATATGTTTGAATACAATTCAATTGTCTCGATGACGCATTGCCTCTAAGCATGGAGCGTGAGGATCATATGGAACTGATGCGCGTAACACGTCGCAGCTTTCTGGGAGCCATGACCGCAGCAGCCTATCAGCGCGTGCTCGGCGCCAACGATCGCATCCAGGTTGGATTCATCGGATACGGTCTAATTGGGCGCGAACACGTTCACGATTTCAAGATGCAGAAGGATGTAGATGTTGCGGCTTTGTGCGAGGTGTATCAGCCCCGTCTGGAGGAGGGCTTGGCGGCTTGCGGTCGGGGCGCCAAGGGCTATCGGGATTTCCGAGAATTACTGGAAGATAAGGATATTGAGGCGGTGGTCATCTCCACGCCCGACCACTGGCACGCTTTGATGACCATCCTGGGGTGCGCGGCGGGCAAGGATGTTTACGTGGAAAAGCCCATGACCCTGTTTATCGAGGAAGGCCGCTGGATGGTGAAGGCGGCGCGCCGCTATAGCCGCGTGGTGCAAGTGGGAACCCAGCAGCGCAGCGGGGAGCATTACCACCACGCCCTGAGCCTTCTCCAGGGTGGCCATCTCGGCAAGATTCACAGCGCGCGCTTGGGTGCTTTCCGCAACGTCATGCCGGGTTTTGGCTCGCCGCCGGATTCCACTCCGCCCCCTGGCATGGATTATGACCTTTGGCTCGGCCCCGCGCCCCAGCGTCCCTATAACAAGCATCGCGCCCTTTATCACTTCCGCTGGTTCTGGGATTATTCGGGCGGGCAGATGACCAACTACGGCTCCCACGACCTCGACATTGTCCACTGGGCGATGAAAGTCCAGGGACCCCTGGCCGTATCCTCCAGTGGCGGCCGTTTCGCTTTGGAAGATAATGGCGAAACGCCCGACACGCAGGATGCGCTGTTTGAATACCCGGGATTCACTGCGCTGTGGTCGCTTCGCGAAGCGAGCTTAGGGAGCAGCGCAGGCTCAGTTCTCGAGTTCTTCGGAACCAAGGGGAGCATGTCCCTCTCGCGGGAAGGTTATGAGGTTTTTCCCGACATGAGAACGGCCCCGGAGAATCAGGTCCCGCAAATCATGGGACACCCGGCGGGTGGTGTGCAGCCGCATCCGGAGGCGAAGCCGGAACTCTGGACACCGGCGCTGAAGCGGCGCGCATCCAACCCCCTGTTCGTTTCACATGTGCGGAATTTCCTGGATTGCATCAAGTCCCGCCAGCGCCCGGCAGCCGACGTGGAAGATGGTCACCGGACGGCGACGGCCTGCCATCTGGCCAACATCTCTCTCCGTCTGGATCGAAAGGTGCGTTGGGATGCGGCGAAGGAAGAGATTGTGGGGGACCGCGAAGCCTCGACTCACCTGACCCGTCCGTATCGAAAGCCCTGGGATGAGGTTTTAAGGAGCGTCAACCTATGACTCGCCGGAACTTCTTGACTGCTGTCGCGGCCGCCAGCGCCGTGCCCAGCGCGCTGCCTGGAACAACCCTGCCTCGCACAAGTATGGGGATCACCACAGACTCTTTCCAGTACAGCCGCCGTCCAAAGACCGCTTACGAATTCCTGGAGTATTGCCATTCGCTGGGGGCTGGCGGCGCGCAGGCCGAACTGCCGTCTTTCGAACCGGACTATACGAAAAAGCTGCGCCAGCGCGCCGAAGAGCTAGACATGTATCTTGAGATCTCGGTCCGCTTGCCAGGGAGCGAGGACACCAGCGGCTTCGAGCGTGCTGTGAAAGCCGCCAAAGAGGCGGGCGCCGTTTGCCTTCGCTCTTTATGCCTGGGCGAAAGGCGATACGAGGTTTTCTCAAGCCTTGACGATTGGAAGCGCTTTGTCGCCGAGTCCCGAGCCAGGATCGCCCGTGTGCTGCCTATCCTCGAGAAACACCGGATGCCCATGGGGCTCGAGAATCACAAGGACTGGACGACCGAAGAACTGGTCGCGCTGATGAAGGAATACAGCGGCGAATACCTGGGTGTCTGTATCGATACGGGCAATAACCTCTCCTTGCTCGATGACCCGATGGAAGTCGTCGAGCGCCTGGCGCCCTTTGCGATGACCACGCACGTCAAAGACATGGCGATGGAAGAATGCACCGAAGGTTTTCTGCTGGCCGAGGTGCCGCTGGGGGACGGAATGCTTGACATGAAGCGCATCGTAGATACGATCGCCAAAGCGCGCCCCAGGACAAAGTTCACTCTCGAAATGATAACCCGCAATCCCCTCAAGATCCCCTGCCTTTCCGACCCGTACTGGGTCACCTTCCCCGATCGCGGCGGAAGGTTTCTGGCACGCGCCTTGACCCTGGTTCGCGCCCACCCGCCCCGCCGGCCCCTGCCGCGAGTTGACACCCTGGATCCCACCGCCCGGCAGCGATTGGAAGAGGACAACGTCAAGCAGTGCCTCGCCTACGCGCGCGAACAACTGGGACTGCGATTGTCCTAGACATACCGAAATGAAGTGGAAGCCTGCCCCGGTACAGTCTGGCTGGGGCCGTGAGGGTGAGCGGCTCGCCCTCGCTCTCACCCCTGCCATCCACTCCGCTTTGAAGTTCCGCCTGCGTCATTCTTGAAGCTCCGGGTGAACCTCCGCTTGAGCTTGCTTGGCCATCTGACTCAGTGTAGCCTTCCCCTGCGCCGTAAGAGCGAGTGTTGGTTATCTTCTTTTGAAGGAGGGGCGTTCTGGGAGTAATCCTCTGGCTTCTTACTTCGGGTTGGGAAGAACTTCCAGGCAACGTCGCGGTTCCTAAGACTGTAGGCCCGGAATAAATCAGAATCAGATCGGTCCCCTTAGCAATAGGATCGAAGTTACCAATGGTCTCATTTTTGCGCGGTCGAGTACGCTGGGTCCTGGTGGTCTGGATCTTCGTGATGGGCGCGGTTGCCTATCTCGATCGAGTGAACATTTCCATTGCCGGTCATTACATCGAGGAGGAATTCCACCTCACGCACATTCAGTTGGGGTGGGTTTTCAGCGCTTTTGTGGTGGGTTATGCGCTGTTCCAGGCCCCCGGTGGCCGCCTCGCCGACCGCTACGGAGCGCGCTGGGTCCTCACGGCTGGCGCTCTGTGGTGGGGAGTCTTTACCAGTTTAACCGCCGCCATCCCCGCAGGAATTGCCGGAGCGCTCCTGATCCTGCTGGGCGTGAGGTTCTTGTTGGGGGCGGGCGAGGCCGTCGTCTATCCCGCCTCAAATCAATTGGTCGCCAACTGGATTCCCACCGTGGAACGCGGCGCGGCCAACGGATTGATTTTTGCCGGCGTGGGTGTGGGCGCGGGGATCACTCCACCCCTCATCACCTACATCATGTTGCACGGGGGCTGGCGGTTATCATTTTGGGTTAGCGCCGTGCTCGGGTTGATTGCCGGGGGAATCTGGTTCGTGCTGGCCCGGCAGACCCCTCAGGAACATCCCTGGGTAAGCGCTTCGGAACTGAATCTGATCCGCGCCGGACTGACGGGCGACCGGACTCGAGAGACGGAACCCCTTCCTTGGAAGAGGATCCTGACGAGCAAGGATGTCCTGGTAATTACCTATAGTTATTTCTGCTATGGCTATTCCGCTTACATGTTTTTTACCTGGTTCTTTATTTATCTCTCCACCGTGCGCGGTTTGAATTTGCGAGAGAGTTCGTACTACTCGATGGCGCCCTTTCTCGCCATGGCTCTCGGCTCGCCGCTCGGCGGAATCCTGAGCGACTTCCTCACGCGCCGGCGGAGCAAGCGGCTCGGGCGGTGCGGGGTGGCGACGTTCGGCATAGGGTTGGCCGCCGTGTTCATCGCGTTGGGATCCAGTGTTGCCAGCCCCAGGCTGGCCAGCCTGGTTCTCGCCGGCGGCGCGGGAGCGCTCTACCTTTCACAAAGCTCCTTCTGGTCAGTCACCGCCGATATTGCCGGGCAATCCGCCGGCTCGGTTTCCGGCGTCATGAACATGGGCGGGCAAATCGGCGGCGCGGTCACGGCCTCGCTCACTCCCGTCATTGCCTCTCACTTCGGCTGGAGCGCTTCCTTCTTGGTGGCTGCCCTGTTGTGCGCCACCGGCTCGATCGCCTGGCTGCTGGTCAACCCCCACCAGGACCTCACCCGGAATTCGCCAGCGGCCCGCGTGAGAACTGACTAGACCTTGAAGTACGGGGCAAGCTGCTTCCACCACGCCTCGAGCTCCCGCTCATCGACGGCATCCATGCTTGTGCCCGAAGTTCCCCGCGTTTTCGCACTCTTAAACACGCCTCGACGCACGAGCACCGCCTTGATGAAGTGCATCCCGTACATCTCCTCCATACTGATCATGGGCAGGAGCTTCTGGAAGAGCGCGCGAGCCTCCTCGCTCTTGCCCGCAGCCGCCAGGTCATAAACTTGCACAGCGACATCGACGAATTCACATGCCGGCATCGTCCCGGAGGACCCATGCGCCAGCTCGTCCAGGAGATTCTTGCCGGCATTGCCGGAAAAGATCCCGCTCAGCACGCCGGAGCGCGCATATTCGCCCAGCCGGTGCGACACGGGATCAACTTCCTCCTTGACGTACCCCAGCAGCGGGTTCTCCTTCGCCAATTGAATCACCAGGGAAGTGGGAAGCGCCGGTCCCCAGCCGCCACCGCTGTTCTGGATAAAAACCGGTATCTTCACCGCCCCCGCCAACGCCCGGTAATAGTCTGCCGCTGTCTCCAGCGTCACGTGGCCGAGAAAGGGCGGAAGGGCAATCACCGCGTCGGCGCCCTTCTCCTCGGCGTGCCGCGCAAACTTCACGGCCAACTCCTTGATGGGAGCCTGGACACCGATCACCACGGCACTCCGCCCCCCCGCCGCCGTGCGCAGGATGGTTTCCGCTCCGCGCATTCGCTCCTCTTCCGTGAGGAGATAGAACTCGCCAGCAAGCTGCGGCCACACCAGGCCATGCGCTCCGCCGCGCAGGCAGAAGCTCACCTCGCGCTCGAGGTCCTCCCAATCGACCTGGTCGTTCTGATCGAAAGGAGTCTGCATGATGGCGAAGATGCCGCGGAAGGTCTTCTTCGGCGGCGCACTCGCGAGCGCGCGCGCCGCTTCCAGGCGCGCCAGCCAGGGTAGCGTGACGGCCCCCAGCGCCACCCGGCGCGCGAATTCTCTCCGGTTGAATCTTCTTCCCATACTCCACCTTCCTTTTACTCAACGTAGGCGATGCATTCGATCTCGACGGGTGAATCGCCCGGCAAATCCTTCACTGCGACGGTCGAGCGAGCCGGCGGGTCGGTTGGAAAGAACGTGTGATAGACCTCGTTCATCGCCCGGAAGTTCGCGATATCCGTCAGAAACACGTTGCATTTCAGCACCCGATCCAGCGAGGAACCTGCGGCTTCCAATACAGTTTTGATATTCTCCAGGCATTGACGCACCTGATTCGGAAAGGGTCCTTCCACAACCTTGTGGGTTTTGGGGTCATGGGCTCCCGCCCCGGAGACGAAGAGCAGATTGCCGAATTGAATCCCGGAGCTCAGAATCGTATCAGGCGAAGGCTTTTCACCGGGCCTGTAAATCACCTTCTTGCGCGCGCTTGCCTTCCCCGCGGTGGCCGCCGCGGGCAAGGCCAGGGTGGCAGCTCCGCCTATAGCGGCGCCACTCAGGGTGCTGCTCAGGAATCTACGTCGATCAGACTTTTGTGTGCGCATAAGAGCAAACCTCCTCACTTCATTTTTTGAAATCCAGGGTTGAGTTCATCCCGCGACAGCAGGCTTTCAATCTCCTGGCGGGCTAAAACCTATCACATCTCGAATCGCCGGGGAAAGGCGGCGTGCCAGGCAGGCTGGAAATCCCTCTTGCCCCGCGCAGAGTTGGTCGGCTACCGGGCAGGTTGGGGCAGAGGCACCTCCAATTGCCTTTTGACATCCTCCATGAATTCCTGGCTCTCCTCGATCTCTTGTTGCTTCAGATTATTGAAAGCTGCCAGGGCGCGCGCGGACTTTTCTGTTTCGCCCAGCAAGGCGTAAGCGCGGCTAAGCTGATAGTAGGCTTGCGCAAGGTCCGGCTGATGCTGGACAGCCGTTTCCAGCTCTCGCGCGGCGAGTTGAGGATGATTCGACCGCACCAGGAGCTTTCCGAGCTGGTAGTGCGGTGGGGCAAAGTCGGGTTTCAGCCGGATAGCTTTTTCGAAGGCCTGCTGGGCCTCGGCGGGTCGGTTGTCGCGCAGCAGCAGCGCGCCCAGATGATAGTAGAAGCGGGCGTTGGCGGGCTCCAGGGCAAGGGCGCGTTGAAGGTACTCCTCTCCTTCGCGGTTCTTCCCTTCATTCACCAGGCTTGCGGCATACAGGAAGAGGGCGCGCGCCGAGCGCGGGTCGAGTTCGAGGGCTCGGGCCAGGCTCCGGCGGGCCTCCTCGTAGCGGCGCAGAAGGTAGTAGCTGACTCCGGCGCTGTAATACGGCTCCGGCCACTGCGGCGCCCGCTGGCTCGCCTGGCGGAGCAGTTCCAGGGCCTCCGCGTGCCAGCCGAGCCGCTGGCCGATGCGCGCCCACAGGAGCAGGTAACTCGGCTCGCTTGGCGCGAGTTCAAGAGCCCGGCGCGACTCCTGTTCGGCCTCCGGCGCTTGCCGCAACAGGTACAAAGCGCTGGCCCGGAGGTAATGATCTTCCGCAGTCGTGGGACTAGGGATCTGTGCCAAAGCTGCGGCGGGGTCATTGCTCTGCAAATACGCGGTGGCGAGCAGGCGGCTGGTCTCCTGCCCATCGGGGCGCAGGCGTAGCGCCTCCGCAAGGTGCACGACGGCATCACGCGGCTGGCCTTGTTCGAGGAAGAGGCGGCCGATGGCTGCCCGCCAGTCCGGGTCGGCTCCGAAACTCTTTGCCGCATGTTCCGCCTCGCGCCGCGCTTCATCAACCTGGTGCGCCGCCAGTTCGGCCCGCAGCAGGTTGAAGGCGACGTCCGGCCGCTCGGGGCCGCGGGCTCGAGCCCGGCGCAGGGACGCCAGGGCTTCCTCGGGCCGCCCGAGATCCAGCAACACCAGGCCGCGGTTGTAAGCCGCATCAGCGTGGCGGGGATCGAGAGAAATGGCGCGCTCCAGTTCTCGCAGTCCCTCCTGCAGGTTTCGCCCGCGCAAATAGGCCAGAGCCAGATTGTAATGCCCGCTAAAGGAGTCGGGCTGCAAATTGAGGGCGCGCTGGTAGTCCTGAATGGCCTGAGCTGTGTCTCCGCTCTGGAACTCCACAAGTCCCAGCATCAAATAGGCGGCGGCTGAGTTTGGATCGGCCTGGAGAGCCAGTTTCAGGTGAGCTCTAGCCTGGCGGAAATCGCACGCTTCGAGAGCCTGCTGCGCTCTTGCGAGGTGATCGCGAGCCGCCGGGGAGGGATTGGACGACTTTTGAATCGGCCCCGCCACCAACGTGCTGGCTGCCAGGACGACCCACAAACTGGCGCCCGCCAGCGCGAAGACCCAGGAGCGCATGCGCCATCCCATTGTTCTCACCCGCCCGCGCGAAGCTGCCGGAGATCTCATCATCGCCTTGCCCGACAGCGCATCTTACCGCATGCGCCGCTTCCCTGGGGAGGCAGTGCGTTCAAGGGCCGGCGTTCCTCCACGGCCACGCCACTTGACAGGAAGGGACTGGCGGGCTAGCTTCGCCTCGGGCCGGCCCAAGGCTCGGCCAAACCATCCGGGCATGGCCGCGGTCCACGCGAGTGAACGGACCGGCGCGATCCCAAAGCTCGCATCTCGGTCATGCGGGGGAGAACGATCATGAGAATCTTGAAATGGCAATTTTCGCGACGCAGATTTCTGGCCAGCAGCGGCTTGCTGGCCGGATGGATGGCCTTCCCGATGCGGGGCTTGTTCGCCCGGCCGGGTGTGTCCAAAGAGCCTGCCAGGCCCGCCGATATTTACCAGCGCCTCGGCGTGCGCACCCGCATCAACGCCAAGGGGACTTACACTTTTCTGACCGGCTCCTTGCTGCCGCCGGAAGTTGCCCAGGCCATGGAAGAGGCCTCGCGTCATTTTGTGTGGCTGTTGGAACTCCAGCAGGCGGTGGGAGAGAAGATCGCCCAAATGTTGGGGGTTGAGGCAGCGATGGTGACCTCCGGCGCGGCCGGAGCCATCATGCTGGGGACGGCAGCCTGTCTCACCGGAAAGGATCCCGAGAAAATCCAGCGTCTGCCCGACCTCACCGGCATGAAGAGCGAAGTGATTATTCAGAAGTCGCACCGCAACCCCTTCGACCATGCTATCCGCAACGTCGGCGTCCGCCTGGTGGAGGTTGAAACCGAAGAGGACCTGGAACGCGCCATCAGCGAAAAGACCGCCATGATGTATTTCCTGAACGAGGCGCAGAACCACGGCAAAATCGGCCTCCAGAAATGGGTCGAGGCGGGCAGACGCCACGGCATCCCCACTTTCAACGACGCCGCCGCGGACGTTCCGCCGGTCTCGCACCTGAGCGACTACAACAAGATGGGATTTGACCTGGTCGCGTTCAGCGGCGGCAAAGGCTTGAGAGGGCCGCAGTGCGCCGGCCTGATGTTGGGCCGCAAGGATCTGATCGAGGCGGCGCTCCTCAACAACAATCCCCATGAAGACACCATCGGCCGCCCCTGCAAAGTCGGCAAGGAAGAAATCGTCGGCATGTTCGTGGCGCTCGAGCGCTACCTGAAAGTCGACCACGGAGCCGAATGGAAGGATTGGGAAGCGCGCCTGGAAACGATCGATAAGCTGGTGTCTTCCGTCCCCGGCGTCCACACCAGCCGGTTCGTCCCCGAGGTCGCCAACCACGTGCCGCACCTCTCTATCCAGTGGGATGAAACAGCGTTCGGTCTCACCAAGGCGGAATGCGCCAAGCAGCTCGAGGAAGGCGAACCCAGCATCGTTTGTCTGGCCGAGGACTACCCTTACGGCCTGAGCGTCACGCCCTTCATGATGAAGCCCGGTGAGGAGAAAATCGTGGCGCGCCGGTTGAAGGAAATCTTAAGCGCGGCGCAGAAGAAGGCGAAGGGATAGAAACGAGAGGAGCGAGCGAGTAGCCGCGGCTGAAGCCTGGAAGCCGCAAACCTGAAAAGTCTGCGCCAGCCACGGCGCGCTGTGCCCTTACACTTTGGCCAACAGCGCCGCCTGCTTTTGAATCTTCCCCACTGCCTCCACAATCTGGTCCATATCACGCCGGGACCCCAGCAGCATGGTCTGGAAAAACCAAACGGCTTCCGCGCAGAGCCGGTCATTGGCCGGACAGTGGTTGCGCGCCTCGTAGGCCGCGATCTCCGCCGCTGAGTACATGGATTGATAAGCGCGAGAATGCAGCGTGTCCGCGAGGAAAGGCTCCTTGTTCAGTGGCGTGTATCCGCCCGAGCAAGGGATCCCTTCAGCCTCTAAAGCCTTCAGAAAGCGCCCTCGTGGCACGCCGGCAAAATGCGCTTTGTCGTACCGGAACATGTAAAGGTGATAGGCGTTCCTGGTGCAGCCTTCGTACATGTGGGCGGGCGTGATGCCAGGGATCTCGCGAAGCTGCTTGGTCAAATACTCGGCATTCTGCTCGCGCCTTCGGGATTGCTCTTCGAGCCTCGCCAACTGCGCCAATAAAAGAGCGGCCTGGAACTCCGTCATGCGGTGATTCGAGCCATTGCGCACGTAGGAGAAATCAGCGTTAGCGGTTCCCCTGCCGTTATTGTGGAAGCTCTCGCAAACCCGGAGGAGGTCCTCGTTGTTGCTCAGGATTGCTCCACCCTCCCCGCAATTGAGGTTCTTCGAGGCTTGGAAGCTGAAGCAACCGAGGTCTCCCAGGGTGCTCACTTTGCGATGTCGCCACTCCGCCAGGTGAGCCTGGCAGGCGTCTTCGAGGACAGGCAGGTTACGTTTGCGGGCGACGGCCAGGATTTTATCCATTTCCACCGGGGATCCGCCCAGATGGACCGGTAGAATGCATTTGGTCCGCTCCGTAATGGCCGCTTCGATCTTGTCGGCGTCCATCTGGAAGGTTTCCGGATCCGTGTCCACGAAAACCGGAAGCGCGTGCTTCAAGAGAACCACGTTGACGGTGGCGACGAAGGTATAGGGAGGAACGAGCACTTCGTCTCCGGGGCCGATATCCAGCGCGCTCAGGGAGGTGAGCAGAGCGGTGGTGCCGCTCGCCGTCGCCAGGCAGTACTTAGCGCCCAGCAGCTTTGCCCAGGCTTCCTCGAAGCGTTTGGCGTAACTTCCGTCCAGCCGGCACCAGCGCCCTTCATGAAGGACTTTGTTCCACGCTTCCTCGTCGTTGCTCTGAACTTTCGGCCACGAGGGGAACGGCTCGGTGCGAACCGGCGCGCCACCGAGCCGAGCCAGCTTCTCTGAAGGTCTGGACTGAACAATCGGCCTCGGGCAGGGTTGCGCCCGCAGTTTCAACCCGGCTGTGCCGGTCAAGGCTGCCGCCAGAAAGTGGCGTCGCGTCACCGTGCTTCTCATATGTCCTCCTTTGAGGAAGCCCCTTGTCTATACTTCGAAAGAATGTGATTGGAAGTCACGCGCTTCATGATAACACCGGCGGAGGAAGAACTCGTGGCGCCCCGCGCAGGAGGTGAGAAATGCGCCTGAGCAGCAGGCCGCGGCGGTCGTCGGGCGGTGAACGGAAGCGGAAGGTTCCAAGGCGACCTGCTACGGAACAGCCCTATTCTCGTCGCGGCTAAACCTCGCCCCGTTTCAGCGCTTCGGCCAGGTGGTCGGCGGCGCGTATGGCGACGGCGATGACGGTGAGCGTGGGATTCTTCTCGCAATAGGAAGTAAAGCTCGCCCCGTCGAGCACCCAGAGGTTCTTCACGTCGTGCGCCCGGTTGTGGTTATTGAGGACGGAGCGCCGGGGGTCGTTGCCCATGCGTACGGTTCCCACCAGGTTTTCGCCGTCGAAGTGCGGCTTCAGGCTTTCCCGGCGGTAGCCCAGAACCCTCCCGCCGGCCGCCTCGATAATCGCCCGGCACTTCTCCCGCTCATCCCGCACCATGGCCAGCTCGTTCTCTCCCCACTCCAGGTGCATCCGCGCTTTGGGCAGGCCGAACGCGTCGCGCGCCACCGGGTCCAAATCGACATAGCTCTTTTCATTGGCCAGCATTTCCCCGTGTGCCCCCAGGTAGACCATAGCGGGGTAAACCCGCCGCACCTTTTCGCGATACGTGCGGCCGAAGCCCGGCACTAGGGCCGCGAACGACGGTTCCTGCACGGGTCCACTCTGGATATCAATCATGTAGCCGCGCGCAAAGTTCTTGCTGGGATTGTCGTAATAAACATTCTGGACTTCGCCGTGCTCTCCCGCGCCATCTTCGTTCAGCACCTTGGCGCCCACCAGGCGCTCAAGATACCCGATGGCCCCGTCATAGTGCTCGCTGACCAGGTTCTTGCCCACGTAGCCGCTTGTGTTGGCCAGGCCCTGAGGGAAATATTTCGACTTCGACATGAGCAGGATGCGAACGTCTTCCACTCCACCGCAGGCCAGGGCGAAGGCGCGGGCGCGCACGCGATGTTCACGCCGCGTCTGCCGGTCGATGAAGACCGCTCCGCTGCAATGTTTTCCGGACGAATCCACTTCCAGCTCACGCACGATGGCGTCGGTGACCAGGGTGAGGCGGCCCGTCCGCATCGCCGCGGGGACGGCCGAGTTAGCCGAGCTATACAGGGCGTTCACGTGGCATCCGCGCATGCAATAGCCGCAATAGTGGCAGGCCGGTCGTCCGCCGTGCGGCTCCGTGTTGATGGCTTTGCGCAAAGGGATAACGCGGTAAGCCGGTCCGAGCTTTTTCACGCAGGCCTCTTTGAGAAGCTGCTCGCCGCAGCGCAGGGTGAAGGGCTTGAGGAAGTTTCCGTCCGGAACCGACGCCAAACCTTCGCGCGAACCGCTGACCCCCATGAAGAGCTCGGCGCGGTCGTAATAGGGCGCAAGCTCCTTGTAACCGAAGGGCCAGTCGTCGCCGATCCCGCGGTTCTGAAAATCCCGTTCGCCAAATCGCCAGGAAATGCCGGCCCAGGTCAAGGTCTTCCCGCCCACGGCGGGCAGCAGGGCGTAATCAATGCGCTCCACCGGGCAGGTGACGGGATCCTTGACGTACAGGAACCCGGAGTAGTCATTCTCTCCATGGGAAAGCCAGCGGCCGCGGAAGGGTAGCTCGAAGGGGGGGACGTGCGTGCGAAACCGGCTCGAGGAAATCCAACTGCCGGCTTCCAGCACCACCACGCGCAGGCCCTGCTCGCTGAGTTCCTTGGCAGCAATGCCGCCGGCAGCGCCCGAACCCACGATGCAAACGTCATACTCCTCGCTGCAAATCGCGGCCAGGTCCCGCTGGGGGGTTGGTGGAGTTGCGAGGATCAGGGAGGCGGCCACCAGCTTGACGCCCTGCGCCAAACTCGACTCGCTTCCCTCCTCGGCGGGTGGATCAGCGGACGCGGCCGGCAACTCGCCCGCCTCTGAGGAGTGCGCCACGGGTGTGTCTCCAAAATGGTCCTTGCAGGTCGCCGGACCCTCTACCACGGTGTTACCCTTGTATTTCAAGTCCTGCATGAGCCCAATCTTGGACGTGTAGAACCCTTCCGCCACGGAATGCTTGAGGCGCACGAAAAACTTTTCGGCAGGCGAGTGAGGCGAAGCCTCGCGGGCCGCCAGGTCGGTGAGCAAGGCGCCCTGCTGTTCGGGAGAAAGCGTGATAAAGGATTTGCCCAGCCGCTTCGCACTCTGCTGTTCCAGCGCTGCCAAACCATCGCTCCAGGCGCGCTGCTCTTCCGGGGTGGCATTGGCCAACACGAAATCGATGTAATCGTCAACCTTGGCTGCCAGGGCCCCGGGAGCGACTTCATCGGCGGGAATGATCAGTTCGGCCAAGGCTGCGACCGTGGCTTTTTGCGCAGGTGAAAAGAAAAGCGTGTCTGCGGCGTTTCGCGCCACCCCGACCCCTGCCCCGGAGACAGCATGTCCTTCCCCGACGCCTCGGGCGGCTCCCGCCACGGGGAGCGGCAACCAGCTTGAGGCGGTGGCCACCGCCACCATGCTGAGCAGGCGCTCCAACGCCCGTCGTCGGCTCAGCTCCTCAGGCGGGATTGGTGAGTTGGCTGGTTTGATCGGAGATTGGTTTTCCGCAAGATTGGTGGGCTGGTCTTTCTGTGCCTGATGACGCATGGGTTGCCTCCTTGGGGAGCGATGGTCGAGCATCGTGCGGGTTGTCGGTCCGCGGCGCGGTTACCGACGGCGATGACAGTGAGTGGCGGATTCCTTTCACAGAAAGACGGGAAGCTGGTCCCCCCCGTTCTGTTCGCCAAGCAGTTGGTTCAACGTATCTGGCAGACGACTCGTGGTCGTTACATTCGATATGGCAAAGAGGGTTGCATTATAGCCATAAAATCAGATTTCGCCAGTGAAACGTAGCGGAGAATCCCCTTGACATCACAGTCCTCCTGATATAACTAGCTTTCTTGTCGGTTGTTTCTTTCCTCTTCACCCGGTAAGTTTGTCGGGTCACGCTTTGTTCCGGGTTGGACGCGCCAGCGGCGAGCTCACTGAGCTGGCCGCGACTTGCGGCCTGGACTCCCTGGCGTCTCTGACTCGCTCCAAACCCTCGCAGGAGGTCGCAAATGAGGAACCAAGCCCTGATAAAGTTCTTGGGACTTTTGGCGGTTGCTTTGTTTTGGGTTGCCCAGCCATTGCTGGCTGACGTGACCGGCTCGATTTCGGGGACGGTGACCGACCCGAGCGGTGCGGCGGTTCCGGGCGCCACAGTCACCCTAAGGAACCCCGACACGGGGTTGAATCGCAAGGCCGCCACGGATGTGACCGGCAGTTACGAGTTTCTGGCGCTGCCGGTCGGCGCGAACTATGTTGTCGAGGTCGAGGCGTCGGGCTTTCAAAAGGCGCAGGAGTCGGGCATCAAGCTTCGGGTCAACCAGAAGTACCGTGCCGACTTCCGTCTGGTTGTGGGCGCCATAACGCAAACCGTGAATGTCTCGGCCGAGGCTGCCCAGGTGGAGACCACCAGCACCCAGCTCGGGGACGTCATCGAAGACCGCAAGATGACCAACCTGCCCCTGAACGGCCGCAGTTATATCGACCTGCTGGGTCTCCAGGCTGGGGTGGTACCCATCACTTCGGAGGTGCAGGATACCAGCCGCCCGGTATCCGGGATCGGCAACGCTGGCAACGTCTCAGTAAATGGACAGCGAGAGGCGGCCAACGCCTTCTTAGTGAATGGTGGCGATGTCGAGGAAGGTCGTAACAACGGCGCCTCCATTGTGCCCACGCTCGACTCGATTCAAGAATTCCGGTTGATCACCAATTCCTTTGATGCGGAATACGGCCGATTTTCCGGCGCCGTCGTCAACGTCATCACCAAGAGCGGCAACAACGGTTTTCACGGCACCGTTTACGAATTCCTGCGCAACGATAAGCTGGACTCCCGCAACTTCTTTGATCTGAACAAATCCGATCCTGTGACCGGGCGCGAGTTGCCGGGGACGGCGCGCGGCGCACTCAAGCGCAACCAGTTCGGAGGAGCCGGTGGTGGCCCTATTCTGAAGAACCGCCTCTTTTTCTTCACCGACTACGAGGGCACACGAGAGGTGCGCGGGGTCTCGACCTTCACCTTGGTACCCTCACTTGTGAACCGAGGCGGGGATTTCTCGGACGCGAGCATCACGGGGTTCCCAGGGCTTTCGGGAAGTGTGCGGGGCGACGACATCCCCGGCAATCACACCATGGACGAGACGCTTACCCAGCGGCTCGGTTACACGGTGACCTCTGGTGAACCGTACTGGGTTGACGGCTGTAACACCCTGCCCGACGCGCAGGCCGGCATGTGCGTATTTCCCGGCCAGGTGATTCCGCAGTCGGCGTGGTCCCCGGCCGCCGTGAAGACGTTGAAGTTCATCCCCACACCCATCGCCACGCTCGCGGGCACCCCGTTCTTCTCCAGCAGCGCCGAGAAGCAAGCAGTAAGAGATGACAAGCTCGGCGTGCGGATTGACCTCAATACACAACGTACCGGAAACTGGGCGGCCTATTACCACTTTGATGACTCCAGGGTGCTGCGCCCCTACCCGGGTGGAGGTTGGCCCTCCAACGTTCCGGGATTCTCGGCCGTGACGCCTTCGCGGGCGCAGCAAGCAAACTTCAGCAACACGCGGAACTTCGGCTCGACGGCGGTGAACGAGGCGCGGCTCAACTTCACACGTTCCTCGCTCACCTTGAATAAGCCTCTCGGGGGCCTCGGCAAGGTTACCGACTTCGGCTACATGCAAGGAGGGCTGGGCGTCATCCCCGTTGACCCGAACGCCGAGGGCGTTGCGCCCATCGGCCTGTACGGCGCAACCGGCCTGGGCTTCGGCTTGCCGGACGGGACTACGGGTCAATACAACAACACCTACCAAGCCAGCGACAACTTCTCCAAGATCGTGGGGAAGCACACGCTCAAACTCGGCGGCGAGGTTCGCTACCTTCAGATCAACGAGCGCAACACCTACACCTCGAACGGGTACTTCGAATTTTACGGAAATGAAACAGGCAGCGATTTCGCGGATTACCTGATCGGCGCACCGGATCTCTTCATCCAGTCGAGCCGGCAGTTCCTGGATTCCCGTACGAAGTACTTCGGTATCTACGGCCAGGATACTTACAAAGTTAAGTCCAACTTCACCATCAATTACGGTCTGCGCTGGGAGGCCAGCCAGCCCTATTACGACACGCAGGGCAAGATCCAGGCCTTCGTCCCGGGTCTGCAATCCAAGGTTTATCCGGATACTCCGACCGGCTGGGTCTTCCCCGGTGACCCTGGTATTCCCAAGACACTCGCGCCTACCGATTGGAACAACTTTGGACCACGTGTGGGATTTGCCTATTCGCCCGGCTTCAGTGACGGTCTGTTGGGCAAGATTTTCGGCGGCCCAGGAAAGACAAGCATCCGGGGCGCCACCGGTATTTACTACACAGCCATCGAAGATCTCACCCTCTTCATCGAGGTGGGCGACGCACCCTTCGGGCTTTTCTACGTCAGCCCCACCGAAGTGTATTTGGAGGAGCCTTACAAGGACCGGCGTCGAGGGAATGATCCAGGACAACGATTTCCGTTCACAATTCCCCGCCCCGGCGCGACGGGCATCTGGGCTCAATACCAGCCCCTTTCAAGTTCTCCCGGCTTCAAGACCGACAACGTCCTGCCTTATGCAGAGCACTTCAACTTCAGTATCCAACGCGAGTTCCCGCGCAATACGCTCCTGACTTTGAGCTACGTCGGCACTCGGGGACATCACTTGATTGCCCAGACGTCATTTAATCCGGGCAGCGCGGCCCGTTGCCTTCAAATCCGTCAGATCCTCGGCCCGGATAACGGTTGCGGTCCCGGCGGCGAAGACCAGATTTATGACCTGAACGGCGACGGCCTGTACACGCTGGGTGTGGACGCCTTCGGAACACGGCCCTATTCCATCACGTCCGGGCGCTACGCCACGGAAGGCTTGCTGGATTTCGCCAACAACACCTACGAGACCACCCTAGCCAACTCGAACTACAACGCTCTGCAAGTCAGCCTGGAAAAAAGGGTAGGCGCGCTGCGTTTGCTCGGCGCTTACACTTGGTCAAAATCACTCGACAATGCCTCCGGCTTCAACGAAAACATTAATCCTTTCAATGGGCGAGCCAACAAGGCTCTTTCCGCTTTCGACATGGCTCATAATTTCGTGGTGAGCTACAGCTACGACTTGCCGCTCGCTCGCCTCTCGAAGTCCGGCAGCGGGGCGCTGCATAAGTTCCTGGACGGTTGGACCATCACGGGCATCACGCGCCTCACCACCGGCCTGCCCATCAGCATGGGTGAAAGTGGCGATAACTCGCTCTGTGGTTGCGGAGGTGTGGACCGACCCAACTACAACGGCCAGCCCATTCATTTCTTCGATCCACGGAAGTCCGAGACGCACCAGTACTTTTCCACCGAGCAATTCTTCTCGGAGAATCCGGACGGGAATACGTTCGGCGTGCCCGGGAACTCCAGCCGCCGCTTCTTCCACGGCCCCGGCCTGAACAACTGGGATTTCTCTGTGCATAAGACGACCAGGATTACGGAAAGGACATCGTTGGAATTCCGGGCGGAGTTCTTCAACCTCTTCAACCATGCGCAGTTCGGAAATCCTACGGGGACCATCTCATCCGGAACCTTTGGGCAAGTCACCGGAGCGCGCGACCCGCGGATCGGACAACTGGCTCTGAAGTTCTTCTTCTAGCGGGGTCAACGCGATCCAGGGACATGAGGCGGTGCAGGTGAGTTTGCCCTGCACCGCTTGCTTTTTTTCGGGGCGGGGATGTTGAATCTGCGGTTCGGAGAAGACTCCCCTTTGCTTCTCTGCCACCGAGGGGAACCCCAGTCGAGGGGCAGAGCTTCGGCAAAGGTCAGTCCAGGTCCGTGTCCCTGGCGGAGTTCACTGCTTCAGGTGAGGAGAAGGGAGTCGTGATGAGCGAGGCAGTAGTGAAGACCGAGGCAAAGAGGATGCATTTTAGCACTTCACACTACGGCGCACCGGCGCCCGGCGAAGGCTCCGTCCCCGGGAGACGCCAAGCCATAATGAAGACCCGTGTTCTCTTCGCATGCTTGCTCATAGCCGCAAGCTTCCTATTGGCAACGCCGGCTGGAGCGCAAACCATCCGGGTGGACGCCACACCCGGTCACGCCACAAACTCCTTCAGCCCGCTGCACGCGCTGGGCGCGGGCGTGGACAGGTTACGACGAGGAGCAGTGGATAAGATCTTCATTCCCCCGAACCTCAACGAGTCGCTGGCCGCGGGCTGGGGAACCGTCAGTTATCGGCAGAATACCGACCTCCATGTGGAAGCGTGGCATTGGAATCCCGCGGGGACCTGGAGTGACCCGGCGGGAAGGGGCTACTTCACGGGTGACGCCACACCCACAGGAATGATCCGGCATTCTTTTGCCTACCCTTTGCCTCACCGGGGTTTTACGCGGAACCAGGGGACCGAGCGCGGCTACTCGCGTCTGACGGACGGTGACCCGACCTCTTATTGGAAGAGCAATCCCTACCTCACACGGGCCTTTACGGGTGAGGATGACGCGCTCCATCCCCAGTGGGCGGTGGTCGACCTGGGAAGCAGGAAAGAGGTGAATGCCATCCGCATCGCCTGGGCCGAACCCTACGCCCAAACCTACCAGGTGCAGCACTGGACGAGTGAAGACGCCATGGACAAGCCCACGCAGGGCGCCTGGCAGACTTTCCCCGCCGGCGGCGTGGCGAAGGGAGGCGGGGGGACGGTGACCCTCAAGCTTGGCGCGTCGTCAATCAAAGTGCGATACGTTCGCGTTTTGATGACCGCATCTTCCAATACCTGCGATACACATGGCCCGGGCGATCCTCGCAACTGCGTGGGCTATGCCATCAACGAGGTTTACGTTGGAACCACCACCAGCGACGAAGCTTTTCAGGACCTTGTCCTGCACTCCCCGGACCAGCAGCAGACGGCCACTTGGTGTTCTTCCGTAGATCCCTGGCATGCGGCCTCAGACCTTTCCGAGGACAGCGGAGACCAAGTGGGTCTGGACCTCTTCTTCACCAGCGGGATTACGCGGGGGTTGCCCGCCATGGTCCCGGTGGCCATGTTCTACGGGATACCCGAGGACGCGGCAGCGCAGATGGCCTATCTAAGCAAGCGTGGCTACCCGATTTCTTATGTGGAGTTGGGAGAGGAGCCGGACGGACAGTACATGCTTCCCGAGGACTACGGCGCGCTGTACTTGCAGTGGGCCACGGCCATCCATCGTGTGGACCCGACCTTCAAGCTCGGCGGGCCGGTCTTCCAGGGAGTCAACGAAGATATTAAGGTGTGGCCCGATGCGCAGGGCAAGACCTCCTGGTTTGGGCGCTTCCTCGATTACCTGAGGGCCCATGACCGTCTCGCAGATTTGGCCTTCATGTCTTTCGAGCACTACCCTTACGAACCCTGCGACGTTACCTGGAGCAGCCTTTACGACGAGCCGAAGTTGGTCTCCCACATCCTTCAAGTCTGGAGAGAGGACGGGCTGCTACCTGCCGTCCCCCTGTTCATCACCGAGGTGAACATCGCCTGGCAGACGGCCCAGACCTTCGTGGACGTCTTTGGAGCGCTCTGGCTTGCGGACTATGTGGGGGCCTTCCTGACGGCGGGCGGCCAGGCTACCTACTATTTCCAGTATCTTCCTCTTCCACTGTCGCGGGGATGCCATGATTCCTGGGGCACTTTCGGGATGTTCACAACAGATTCCGACTTCCGGGTGAAGCAGCACACCTCGCAATTCTTCGCGAGCCAACTCATCACCCGGGAGTGGGCCCAACCGGTGGACGCGCTCCATCAAGTCTATCCCGCCGCGAGCGACGTGAGGGATTCCCAGGCCAACGTTCTGGTTACCGCCTACGCGCTGCTTCGCCCGGATGGACAGTGGGCTTTGCTGGTTGTCAACAAGGACCAGAACCGCTCGTATCCGGTGCAGGTCGTTTTTCACGATGCCAGCGCCGGCAGCGACCGCTTCCTTTCAGGGCAGGTTAGCGTGGTCACCTTCGGAAGCGCCCAATATCAGTGGCATGCGGACGGGAAGAACGGCCACGCCAGTCCGGATGGCCCGGCCATGACCTCCACCGTGCCGGGGAGCGCGAACACCCGCTACATACTGCCGGCGGCTTCCCTTACTGTGCTGCGGGGCCAGGTTCAATAACTCCCGGCTCGAAGATCGGGCATTTGCCGTACGCGATTGGTGAGAAATCTTCGGAACAGGTACGAGCGTTGCCTGCTTGCGCGGCGGCTTGCGTTGCGCGAAGTTGGCTCCTGACTCACCCAAAGCAGGAATGATTGTGGGGTACTGGCGTATACTCGGCATTTGCAGTGCCTCGAGACCGGAAATTCCGAACCGAGAGTGTAGGCTTCTTGGCAACCCCATTTTGCTAAAGAAACGATGCTCACGTCAAATGGCAGGACGGTGAGGCGAAGAGGTGAGTGGCTGGGACTTTGGCTTCTCATCTTCCTGCTTGGGCGCCCGGTTTATGCCCAGGAGGCGGCAAACGCAGCTCCGCTCACGACGACCGAGGTGGTGGAGAGAATGGTGGCCATGAACCAACGCCGTTCGGAAGCGCTGCGGAGTTACAACGTGACCCGTGTTTATCACGTGGAAAACACCAAGTTCAACAGGAAGGCGGACTTGGTGGCCAGGATGACTTACTATTGGCCCGACGAGAAGAAATTCACAGTCCTTTCTGAAAGCGGCTCAGGTGTGTTGCGAAAGTTCGTCTTGAGACGCGCGATGGAAAGCGAACAGGAGGCGGCGAAAAAGGACGTCCGGCGGATCACAGATATCCATCCGAACAACTATGACTTTCGCCTGATGGGCTCGGAGCAGGACGGTGGGCGGCAGCTTTACGTCTTGGAAGCGACTCCAAAGGTGAAGAACAAATTTTCATTCCGCGGGCGAATCTGGGTCGATGCCCAGGATTTCGCCGTTGTCCGGGTGGAAGGCCAGCCGGCGAAGAATCCTTCCTGGTGGCTTAAGAGGGTGGATATCCGGCAGAGTTACCAGAAACTGGGCGATTTCTGGCTCCCCCTCAAGAACGAATCGGTATCGCAAGTGCGGATATTTGGACGATCCTCCTTCATCATCCAATACAAGGACTACCAGATTCTCGACCCGCCCGGCGCGCAACCTTAGTCCAGCGTAGCGACTTTCCTGCCGGTTACCCCTGGTCCCTGCTCTTTTCCCCAATCCCTAATCCCCGCTCTTCCGCGTGCCGGGAGCGGGCAGTTTCCTGGCTGCGTCGTCGAGCACCAGCACCCAATCGCCATCGGCGGGAGGAATGAAATTTCTCGACCCATGCGTCGGAAACTCACCGGCCGAATGGGCGTTTCCCGTGCTGGGATCGAACCACCAAGCCTTCGCCTGGCTGCCGGATATCATGGACATGGCCACGGTAACTTTGCGGCTCGTCGGCATATAGGCGATCACGGTACTGCCATCCGCGGTACGCGCTGCGGCAAGGTAATCGAGACCGTGAAACTCTCCCAAGCCCGCTGTCACCACCGTGTGGTTCTGGTCTGGAACCAAGTCATACCAAGCGCGCGATTTGAACAGCGCCTTCAGGTGCGCCATACTTACGGAACCGGGAGCATCCATGGCCGCTTGCCAGCCGGGATCAAAAAGCCAGAGGGGGCGGTTTCCCATCATCTGCCCCGTGGCCCCGCACAGGATGGCCCAATACGCCTGCCGCCGCATCTGGAGGGTGGTGGAGTTATGCTCGCCCTCATAAGTTGACTCGATCAGGAAGAAGGGCACCACCGGGGTTCGGTTGTAGTCCCCAAGCAAGGTGTCGTGGACCAGCTTGTAGGTATACGTGACATTGACGTCCAGCCACGTCTCCTGGGGATACACGTCCACCGGCGAGTGTTCCGGTGCGACATGCGCAGTGAAGAGATGGCGTTTATCATTCTCCTCAACACCCAATGCGATCTCATGAACTTCTGGCAGGGCTTTTCCGGGATTGCGGTCGCCGCCCATCAGCCAGAGGAGGTTGTCGAAGTGTTTGTAGCGGTTGCCAAGATAGCGGCCATATTCGCGGCATTTGGCTGGGCCGTTGGCCAGGACTTCCTCGTACCAGCCTTCCTCCAGGCCTTCGTACCCGAGATAGGCGGGCGCCAGGACTACCTGGATGCCCTTTTCCCCGGCCTTCTTGATGACCCAGTCGGCGTGGGCGAAGTACTTCTCGTTGGGAGTAGAAAAATCACCTGGTGTGGTGAAGGGGCCTTCGCCGCCGCGGTTCTTGGGTGGATGTGCACAAAATTTATGTTCAATGAGGTTCACGATGATGGAGTTGAATCCCTTGACGCGCCGGTTTTCCAGATACTGCTCCGCTTCGGCTTTCGTCAATCCCACGATTAACGACCAGGGCGCGTCGCCATGGAGAAGAAAGGGAACATTGTGCTGATCCACCAAGTATCTCTTATTGGCGCTGATCTTGAGGGGATAGGCGGGATCGGCGGCTTGAATGGCAGAGCTCAGAAGAATGCACCCAGAAACTGCGAGGATAGCGACTCTCATTCCAGGCCACCCCTGGCAGTCGCCGGGGCTGCCTCGTTTTCCCATACGTCACCTCCGCAAGCAAGCGACTAACCCTACCTCCCCATGCGCTTGGCTTTCTCCAGGATCTCCGGGCGTGCCGCTTCCATCATCTCGCGCCAATCCTCACAGCGGAGGGTGCGGCCTTCAAAGCTACGCTTATCAAGGGCGCCCAGGAATCGGCCCTCGAACTCTCGGAAGTTGGAGCCGTAGAGGTGGTAGCTATCGGCCAGGTGGCAGTAGCGGCCCACCTGGACGGTCTTCCCGGAAATTTCCGAAACCCGCGCGGCGATTCTCTTCTGCATTTGCACTAGGGCGAAGATGTTCATGAAGGCGGCCTTGTAAGCGTCGTTGGAGCGGAAGCGCGCGTTCATGCTGAGCACCGGCACGCCGTTCTCCTCTATGATCCGGCACCAGAGGCTCTGGAGGCACGCCGGATCGTAGCAATCGTTGTCCTCCCACACTTTCCAAGTGACGGCCTGCGCCCGGCGGGTATAGGGGGTCTCCGCCAGTTTCCGGCACATGGTTTCAATCTGGTCGAAGGGCTGGAGCGTGGGGACCTCATAGGCGAACAGGCGCTGGTGGTAGGTGTACTCCCAGCGCGTGTCGTTGGGATCGCGGGTGTTGCGGACGAGGTGGTCCTTGATGCCCTCGCAGACTTCCATCACGTATTCCTGGAGGTCTTCGGGACCGCCGGGGAAATCCTTATGGATCATGGGTTCCTTGAGTGGGTGAGTGACGGTGATGAGCATGGTGGCGTCTTTGCTGGGAGCATCGTCGGGCTTGTCGTACTGGGTCTGGATGTTGCATCCCTCCTGGTGGAGCAGAATCAGTGACTCCTCCCAGGCCCGCGCGATGCAGTCAGCCTCCACGTGCAGAACCGGTATGCCGTTCATGAGACCTCTCTTCTTCGATCCAATAATTGGCGAGGCAAAGTCGCGCGTCTTCAGCAAACTCACGACCCGCCCGCGCCCGGCCGATGAGCCGGCCGCGCAAGGCAGATTAACAAGCAGCCTTGGCGCACGGGCTCATAAAGAAGCCGTAGCGCGAAGTCGTCCGGGAAGCAGCGGCTCGCTTTCGAGTCCACCCGATGACTGGCGCAGATTGTACCTGAAGCGGAGATGAGTGGCCGCTCGTTTTTGCTCTTCCTTCAGCGCAGCGTGTGGCACGGACCTTGGTGACGAAAGGTTGCATCGGCAACGCGGCGGATTTATCCTCTTGGCCTGAAAGAAAGGAACTCCCGACCTGCCCTCGCGTTCGTCCGAGGACGAGAAACTCCACTCTTTGGGAATGAGTGGGAAGAAACCTGTTGTTGCGTTCGCAGGGGAATGACTCTTTCCTGCCGTCCTGCGGTTTGCTGCAAAGTATCTTTGAGCAGAAAGGAGAGGACATGACGGAGGCTGACAATTCAATGCGGCTTGCAAGTTCATTTGCGCAAGACGAGGTCCGGGACCGCGCGGAAAGGAACCAAGCCCTTTCGCGGCGGGCGTTCTTGAAGACGGCGGCGACTGCGGTGGCGGCAGTCGGCGGTGGAAGGTCGCTTGCCTGGGCGGGGTCTGGCGCGAATGGTGGACCTGCATCAAAAACAACAGAAAAGGTGGTGGTGGGCGCGCACCCCTGGGTGTATGCGGCCACGCAGCCCGGGTATGACATCACCCCCGTGCTGGATCAGATATTCGCTGATATGAGCTACGCCGGCATGGACACGATCGAGCTGATGCACGAGCCGCTGCGGAATGCTGACACGGTCAAGCGGATCGAGGAGCTCTCTCATAAATACAAGTTGCCGGTCCTGGGGACATCGTGGGATGGGGAGATGTGGGATCGTAGCCAACACAGCGCCATCCTGAAAGACGCCGAACTGGTGGTGGCGCGGCTGGCGAAGCTGGGCGGTAGGACGCTGGGCACTTCGGTCGGCAGGGCGCCCCAACCTAAGACACCACAACAGCTCGATGCGCAAGCGGAATTGCTGCGCAAGATCATGGCGCTGTGCAAGGCCCACGGTGTGGTGCTCAACCTGCACAATCACACTTACGAGGTCGAAAACCACGAGCACGACCTGAAGGGCACACTGGCGCGGATTCCCGACGTCAAACTCGGCCCCGACCTCAATTGGCTGGTGCGCGCCGGAGTCGATCCGGTGGACTTCATCCGGCGTTACGGCAAGAGAATTGTGTTTCTGCATCTGCGCGACCAGAAGGCCGACGGCGCCTGGCCGGAAGCGATGGGGGAAGGCAACACGGATTACGTCGCCATCGGTCGGGAATTGCATAAAATCAATTTCTCTGGCGATGCGGTTATCGAGCTGGCTCACGAGAACGGCTTCAAGCTGACCCGCCCGCTGCGCGAGAGTTTGAAGATCAGCCGGGAATATGTGAGGAAGACGCTCGGCTATTGAATGGCCGCGGAAAAGGCGGCAGGCGCGGTGAGTGTTATTCTCACCGTGCGCTTTTCCATATCAGAGAATCCACGATGAATTAAAGGACGAATTCATTGTGGTTACCGCTTGATCATAACCAAGGAGGATTCATGAGCGAAGAAAACATCATAGCAAGGCGGAGATTCCTGAAGAACCTCGCGGCAGCCGGAGCCGGTTTCACGGTCGCCCTCCAGGGAGCTCCCGCGCTGCGGGCGCAGCGGAACCCGGGCGACAAGATTGGCGTGGCCTGCATTGGCGTGGGAACGCAGGGACATTACCTGCTCCAGGCTGCTCAGGCGGTTCCCAACACGGAAATTCGCATCATCTGTGACCTTTACAAGGGCAACGTCACGCGGGCGCAGAAGCTCTGCCAGAACCCTAAAGTTCGCATCGTGCACGAATGGGAGAAAGTGGTCCAGGATTCCGACATCGACGCCGTCATCATCGCCACGCCGGACTTCTGGCACGCGCCCATGACGATTGCCGCAGCGGAATCAAAGAAGGACATCTATGTCGAAAAAGGATGGTGCACACGGCTGGAAGACGCCAAGAAAATGCGCAAGACCGTCAAAGATCACAAGGTGGTGATGCAATTGGGGCACCACTATAACAGCCTGCCCACGTTTCACAAGGCGCGCGAGATCTTCCAATCCGGCGCCTTGGGCAGGCTACCGCTGGTCCGCACTTACATCGACCGGGCCGAAGCCACTCCCGAGTGGAAGTTCTATACCGATTACGACATCCACGAGATGCCCAAGGATGCGGGGCCCGACACCATCGACTGGGAGCGCTTCATCGCCAATGCTCCGAAACGGCCTTTCGACGCGGAACGCTTTTTCACCTGGCGGTGTTACTGGGATTACGGGACGGGGATTGCCGGCGACCTGCTGAGCCATCTGTGGGATTCGGTGAACATGGTGGTGGGCATGGGTATCCCCGAGAGCGCCGTGACGCATGGCGGACTCTATTTCTGGCAAAACGATCGCGAAGTGCCGGACCAGTGGACGGTTATGTACGATTATCCCAAACAAAGTCTGGCCGTTTGTTTCGCCTGCAACTTCCACAACAATCACGTCGGCGAAATGGCTCAGTATCTGGGCCGGGACATGACCCTGGAGGTTTCCCCGGAGTTTTGCCGCACCTACAGCCCGGAGTGGAAGCCGGAATACGAGAAGAAGGCCGCGCAGGCCCGCAACGCGGCGGTCAAGGCAGGAATGAAGTGGGAGGACGCCACGGTTCCTCCGGACTATTCCCTGAAGCCCGGCGAGCTCAAGGTCACTTCGCACATGCAGGATTTCCTCGACTGCGTGCGCTCCCGCGCCCTGCCACGCTGTCACGTTGACCGCGCCTTTGAGGAGGCAGCGGCCCTCCTGATGTCCGTGCAAGCGTTCAAGCAGGAACGAAAGGTGCGGTGGGATCCCGTCAAAGAGGAAATTGTTTAATCGCTGCGGCAGGCCGACAGCACCGTCAGAATGACGGCCACCCCATAAAAGGTGTCGGGAAAGGTTCCGCCCACCGCCCCACAGCAGGCATCAGCTCAGCTTTGTGCCGCAAAACGCGCAGGTGGCCCAGCCGTGTTCGACGGCGCGGTGGCAGTTCGGGCACAGCGGCGCCAGCACGCCTCCGCAGGAGGGGCAGAAGGTGAAGTCCGGCCGCAGCAGGGTGTGGCATTGTGGGCAAGGCCGAGGAATGGGCTGCCGCAGCACGAAATAGATGATGAAGCCGATGGCGTTAGGGATGAAGATTACTAGCAGCGTCCACAGCAGACGGTTCATGCGCCGGCGGCCGGCATCCACATTCACGTAGAACACCATCAGCACGATCGCCGTCAGGGCGAGTCCCGGAAGGATCATCAGTAGGCGGAACAACCACAACGGTGGTTCACCGGGCTTACCGTGAACCGCGTGCGGCGCGAAAAACACGATAAATCCCACAAACCAGGCGAGGAAAAACAGGCCCGCGACCACCCACCCTGCCGTGGGGATGAATCTCAGTTCGTCCTTCAGTGTTGTCTTGCCTTCCAGAGTCAAGGTGTTCATATCACTCTCTCCCTCCACCCTTGCCCGTGCGCACGCAGCAGGGGCAGCAGGCCCATCCCAATCGACCAGCCGAACAACCACCAGGAGCCGAGCAGGAGGACGCCGGCCACAAGCGAAGGCAGACCCAGCCACCCGCCCAGCCAGCGCAGCACTGTTGGCGCCAGCGGCAGTGGAATGAGGAAACACATCCACCCGCAGATCACCAGGCCCGTGAGGACCAGCCGGTTCCAGCGCGTCTCCATGACTTCCTGCCGGCGGGCGCGGGCCAAGGCGGCAATGCGCGCGAGGCGCGCCGGCGCGGGGGCCACTTCCGGAAGGCGCTCCAGGGACCCGGCAAGGCGGCGCCAGATTTCTACCTGGCGGGAGCACTCCGCACAATGCGCCAGGTGCGCGCTCGCCGCGCGCTCTTCCTCCGCTGACAGCAGGCCGGCCACCAAAGCCTGAAGGTTCTTTCGCGTCTTCTCATGCTCACTCATGGTCATCCCATCCCATTTGCTCCAGGCGTTGCCGGAGCAGCCTCAGCCCGCGCTGCACGCGCGTTTTCACCGTCGAAAGCGACAGTCGGAGCACATGCGAAATTTGCTCCAACTGCATTCCTTCCTGAAAGCGCAAGGCGAGGACCTGGCGATAGTGCGCGGGCAGATGCACAAACATCTTCGCGACGCGCTCCTCGAGCTCGCGCTCGGCGAGTCGCTCGAGCACGGAAGGCGCCGGGTCGGCGATTCGCTCCACCGGATCAAGCACTTCGCCCTCCTCGTTCTCCTGGGGCTCGACCTGAAAACCCTGGCGGCCCCGCCGGCGCAGCGTGTCGATGGCGCAGTGATGCGCCACCGCGAAAAGCCACACGCCGAAGGGATGCCTGCGATCGTATTGGTCCAGGCGCTCCACCACGCGCAGCCAGGTTTCTTGCAGGAGGTCTTCGGCGAGCGTCGGGTCGTTTACCAGGCGGGTCAAGTAGCGGTAAAGGCGCGGCGAATGGCGCTCCACCAGCCGGGTAATGGCTTCGCCGTCGCCCTGGCGAGCCGCCGGCACAAGCTCGGTGTCGGTTGCCGTGGAAAGGTCAAGCATCCCGAGGCTGCGAGAGGGAGCGGGTCCGAAGCACAGCGGAAATGCACGGGCAATTGCTGCCGCCATCATACTACAGGGTACGTTGGCAGCGTGGAGAAAGTCGCAGGATTTTTTGTACCCGTGGGAGCCTCCAGGCAGGTTCCTGCGTCCAGCAGAGTCTTACTATTGACTTGTAAGCGGAAGCCGATAGACCCGCAGTCATCCCGATTGGTCGGGGCAGGCCCTGCACCATCTGGTGCAGGGCAGGCAGGCGGCCACCCCAGGCTGGGTTAACACGGCAGCACGTCGGCGAAAAAGAACCCCTCCCGCTCTACAACCTGGCCCACCTTTGCTGATAGAGGGGCGCGGAACATCGGCCCGGCGAAGGCGAAGGTATGAAACTCGCCATTCTCTCCGCAAGGATCGACGCCGGCGGGGAACTCCCGCAGCAAGCCTGCATCGAAGACCCGCCCCGCCAGCGACGCGTCAAGTTTCTTCGGGTCCACGCATGTCAGGTAAGCTCGCAGACCTGAACCCACCATCTCCCACGCCAGGGCTGCGGTGTCGACTCCCCAGAGGGGAAACAGCGGTGTCATGCCGCACGCGGCGAGTTTCTCCTCACGGTACCTGCGGATGTCCTGAAGGAACAGGTCTCCGAAGACGACGTGCGTGACGCCTTCCGCGCGTGCCTGGGCCATAGCTTCTGCCATCGCCTTCTCGTAGGTCTGATTGGGGCAAGGATTGGGAATCGGGACTTTCACCAGGGGGAGGCCCACGGCATCCGCCTGGGCCGCGAGCAGGCTCTCACGCACCGCGTGCATGGCCACGCGCGCGAAGGCCGCGTTGACCGTGGTGAGCAAGGCCACGACCTCGAGCTCCTGGCGCAGGCGGATCGTGTGGAGCGCCCACGCGCTGTCTTTCCCGCTGCTCCAGGACATCCAGGCTTGGGGCCTGCCCATGACTCACTCCTCAGGGCTCCGCGCGAAACCGTCCCGCTCCTACTGCGTCACAATCAGACCTTTCTTGACAGCGAACAGAACCAGCTCGGCTGTTTTGTGCAGCCCCAGGTTTTCCATCACATGCGCGCGATGGACCGCCACGGTGTTCACGCTGATGTTCAGGAGGGTGGCGATTTCCTTGTTGGATTTTCCCTGGGCAATCAGTTGCAGGACTTCTTTCTCGCGCAGGGTGAGGCGCTCGTAGGGGTCCTGGCTCCTATCCTGGAAAGAACCCGCCTTTAAGCTCTCGATCAACAGGTTAGAAATCCCCGGGCTCATGTAAGCGCCGCCTTCCGCCAGGGCGATGACCGCCCGGGTGAGGTCCAACTCGAGGGCGTTTTTCAGGATGTAGCCCTTCGCGCCCAGCTCGAAGGCCTTGCGGACGTAAGCCTCGTTCGAATACATGCTCAGGATAAGAATTTTGGTGGCGGGGAGTTCCTTCAGGATTTCCGCCGTAGCCTCCAGCCCACCCAACTCCGGCATGGAGAGGTCCATCACCACCACCTCGGGCTTCAGCTCCCGACACTTCTCGATGGCGGCAAGGCCCGTGCTGGCTTCGCCCACCACGGAAATGCGGGGATCATCCTCCAGGATGCGCCGGAAACCCTGGCGCACCAGGGTGTGGTCCTCGGCGAGAAGTACACGAATTTTCTTTTCCACGTTGTTGGCTGCCATGGGTCAACCTACCTTTTCCGCCATTGGGCGCGGTGTGTTTCGATCGACCGGGATGCGGATGTTCACGACGGTTCCCTGGCCGGGAGCGGAGCGGATGGCAAACGAGCCGTTCAGGTGCTGAGCTCGCTCGCGCATCCCCATGAGCCCGATGCCATCGCCCGGGGCTCTCTCCATTTCACCGACCATCCTGAACCCGCTACCGTTGTCACGAACCTCCAGGCTCAACTCGCCGCTCTTTTCGCGCAACACCACCCAGGCTTCCTGCGCCCTGGAGTGCCGCGCCACGTTGTTGAGCGCCTCCTGAAGGATGCGATAGATGTGGATGGCATCTTCCCGCGGAAAGAAGCCCTCCGCAAGCTCTCGCTCAAAGTGCACCTGGATTCCCGTCTGGCGGGAGAACTGCCGCACGAACCATTCCAGCGTTTGCTCGAGTCCAAAGTCGTCCAGGATGGCGGGGCGAAAAATCTGCGCACTGTCGCGGACGCTCTCCAGGGTCTCCGCCACGATCTTCTTCACCTTATGCACTTCCTGGACGAAGACGGAATCTTTCTCCAAACCTTTTTGCTCTGCCCGGCTCAGCATAGCACCCAAGGCGGTCAGAATCTGTCCGAATTCATCGTGCAGGTCGCGCGAAATCCGCCGGAGGGTCTCTTCCTGAACCTCAATCAGTTTCCAGGAGAGGTTCGAGAGCTGCTCGGACTGCGCCTGGAGCCTTTCCGCCAGGTGATGCAGGCGCTCGAAGGTCTTGCGGTTGGCCTGAAGCGTGTAGAGACCCGTACCGAGCGCCACCAGGAAGAGGACGCCGATCAGCAGCAGGATGTCCTTCTTGACTTTGCCATATACCTGGTTGACCCTTTCGCCAGCTTCCGCCTGCGCCTGGTCGTTCAAGGTCAGCAAGCGAGACACGATCTCGGAAAGCACCTCCCGTTTGCTTTCCAGTTGAGACCGGATGAGGTAGCGGGCGGTGTCCTCGTGGCCCTGGTCGGCCAGGGTGAAGGCTTCGTCGGCGGTCATCCAGAAGTCATCCAGCACGTCGCGCAACTGGCTTCTCTTTTCGTCACCGGCAGGAGTGGTGACGGCGTACTGCGCCTCGAGGGCCAGGGCGTTGTCCGCGTCCTCACGCAGCCGGGTGAACTCGCCCTTCCAATAGAAGATGGGGTATCGGCTCTCGGGCAGGGTCATATCGCGAAGCGAGACGGCCAACTGGTAGGTGTCATTTTGCAGGCGCAAGAGCTGCAAAGAAGCCTTGCGGTTCTTCTGCACTACGTTCGCCTGGAAGTCTTCCAGCCAGCGTATCTCGTGAATCGTGTAAACCGCGAAAACCACAAAGACCGTGAGGCTGACACATAGCCCCGCCCACAGACGCGCCGAGGGGGACGGAATCTGGCTCAGTAAGTCGTGTGCGGATTGCGCCTTGGCCATAGATGGGGGAATCGGGAGCAGGGAGTGGCAAAGGGACAACTCCCCCCCTCCTCCGAATTGCCTTGTCCTCTGCTTAACGATAACGCAATGGACCGGTAGCATCAACAAGCAAGCGCCGCGGGCATGGGGCCGCTGGGGGCCACCGCCGAGAAAGCCAAAGCCCTGTCTAACCCGCGGGCATCGAATCCTTTGGACTCGCCAGATCCGCTAGTGTAGTGCGTCTAACGCTTCTTTACATTTGGCGATCTTAGCCAGGATGCGCTCCACGGGCGCGCTCCAGACGAACACCTGGGGATTTTGATTGTGATTCGAGATGTATTCCTGGATAGCGGC
>Ga0315279_10001444_pt1 | contig 39598 bp, 26 predicted proteins | sample YL17G06_20_MG_FD_203694 | JGI IMG/M metagenome (GOLD analysis project Ga0315279, IMG submission 203694) | Sediment microbial communities from Yellowstone Lake, YNP, Wyoming, USA - YL17G06_20 | ecosystem: Environmental > Aquatic > Freshwater > Lake > Sediment | place: USA: Wyoming | collected...
TGTAAGTCTTTCACGGGAATGACATTTTGCGTATGTCTGTCATTCCCGTGAAAACGGGAATCCATTCCTAGCTATTACCCGATTATTTAGTTAATGTTCATGAAAGGGGGAAACTTGACTATTCCCCTTGAAAAGGTGGGAAGGGGGGATTTTTTACGCTTACGGAAAACTTTAACATACTTTTTTAAAGATGCTTGTGTTTATTATATGCTCTTGTTCACTATTAAAGAGGATTCTGGTAATGGAGAACAGAGAAAAAGAAAGCACAGATACCATCTTGCAAAGAATATTCCAGAACAGAGGCTTCGATATATGGGATTATAAGCTATCAAATATTCAGCACAAGATAAGCGGGAGAATGTCTGTTTTAGGAATTTCAGAACTACTCGAATATGAGGAATATATTAAATCCACCCCAAGCGAATATAAACCAATCTTTAACGCAATACTCGGTGGCGAAAGCCTATTTTTTCGAGACCCGGGTGTATGGAACTTTGTAACAGATTCTATCCTTCCTAAAATCATACAGGCTTCAGAAGAAAATAAAATAATCAGAATATGGTCGGTTGGATGTTCAAACGGTGAAGAACCGTGTTCAATAGCAATCATGTTAGCTGAAACGTTAAAAGAAGATTTAGCTAAATATAATGTCAGGGTCTATGCTACAGACATAGATGAATCGGCTTTAAGGATCGCTCGAAGTGGAACATACACACTCGATCATTTGTCTGAACTGCCCGAACACGTAAAAAAAAGATATTTTATACGCCATGGAGACATGTTTATTGTTTCCAATGAGATCAAACGCCTGCTGATATTCAGCAGACACAATATAGTCTCTGATCCACCCATATCAAACATTGATCTATTGCTTTGCAGGAATGTATTGCTCTATTTAAACACCGCTTTAAGGTCGAGTATTATACAAAAACTTAGATATGCTTTAAGTAATAAAGGCTATCTGTGGCTAGGCTTAGGAGAAACACACATTGACAGCAACGTATATGGTCTTAAACCTTTAAATACAAAATGGCGTATATTTAAGAAAACTCAGTATCAAGATTATTATAAACCCCATGATAAGGACCTATATATCATGAATTTAGATGCAGAACCCGAAAATCTAACGTACGCTTCAGAGCAAAATACAATAGGTGTTATCATCCTTGACAAGAATTATAGAGTTATGCAATGTAATCAATTCGGTTATTTTCTCTGTTTTAATCAATATCCAGATCATCATACCAATACCTTTGATACGCCAGATGATAGATGGCAAAATAATCCATTGATTGAACTTGAGCAACTGGTATCATTTTTTGATCTTGGGATCAGTTATCATATTATTGACATGAAAAGCAGAATTGAACAGTCAATTACAAACAGAGAAATTCTGATGATTAACATGGTTGAATACCTTGTAAGCAAATACAAACGAGTTTATCTTAAAATAGAGATTATTCCTACTGATAATGGTGTAACAATAATTGTGGAAGATATAATGAATCATTATACTTTACAAAAAAAACTCCAGATGACAATTGAATCCCTTGAAAATGCTAATGAGAATCTTGTTTCTGTAAATGCAGTATTAAAAACTACAACTGATGAATTAGAGACCATAAACGAATATCTGCAATCCAGAAACAGCGAGGAAATAATGGTAATTAACAAGGACTTGATGGATCGAATGTCAGAATTGGAGTATACAAAATTACTTAGTGAAACAATCATTAATAACATGGATTGTGGTATTATAATATTTGGTGATGACCTGTCAATAAATATGGTTAATCAAATTGCTATCAGCACATTTGGCATAAAGAGAGAATTAATCAATGATAAACCATATTCTAGTCTCAATAGTAACGAATCTTTAAGGAACCTTGTTGATCAAGCAACAGAAGTTATGAAAACAGGTAAACCTACTAATAATATTACAGAATTGGAAGATAGCAAGGGTAGCAAGTTAATGGTAAACGTTTCTATAATTCCAATAATTGGAGAGAAAGTAGAATGTGTAGTCTTAATAATAAAAGAAAGGTAGTATTTTATGTTTACTTTTAAGGAGCTACTGCTTACAGGTCCCGAAGCTGTATGTCTAGTGGATATGGACTTTAGAATCATCGAGTATAACCAGATTACAAATATATTACTGGGATTGGATGATGATGATCTAAACGGGAAAAACCTATCTGACATATTTTATGATGATAAAATAATTCAAAATCTTACAAAAACGAGCAAACAGGATCATTGGTTTCAGGGTGAGTGTTTAGTTAAGACCAGTTCTGAAATCCCTTTGTCTGTAAAATTCCGTGCTGGATATTTGCAAAATGACAACTCACAACAAAAAGTATACGCTTTAATCTTTAGAGAGATAGAAGAACTGCAACATATATCTAGTTCACGAAAGGTTAATGCCTTAAAATCCCTTTTAAGTTTTGTTCTGGTTCCCGATAAGAAACCAGAAGACATGCTCATCGAGTTTGTCAAAATCTACGATCAACATGCAACGTTTTTTTTACTTGACTCGAAACTTGACAACATTGAATTGGATAAGAATAACTGCCACTTTCTACCATCAAAACATACATATCTAACGGCACAGTTAGCTATACATAATAAAACTTCAATGTTTTGTCATGACGAAAACCTATGGTGTTTTTTCCCTGTATATTCTAAAAGGGAAACTTACAGTGTGGCATGTGTAAAATTTTCTATACCTCGTTTGTATGATGATGAAGACAAGGTATTTTTTGCTCTTTGTGGAAAAATAATTGGATCACGTATAGAACAATTAACAACAGCAAGCCAGTCAAATCATCCTGAATCACTATTACAGATAGCTTTCGATGTTATAAAACAACCAATAGTGGCTGTAAACAAAAATGGACTTATCACAAAAGTTAATAATTCAGCAAAATCCTTTTATGGATTTACAGAAATGGAAATGCTTGGTAAATCTTTCGGTGATCTTGTCTTTTTGGCAGACCATGCTGTTAGATTTGATGATCTGCTAAATACAGTCATAGAAGAGAATTCAATATATGACAAAGAAATTACTCACATCCGTAGTGATTTTACAATGATAGACGTAAACATTTCTGCTTATCCCTGTAAAGCAGATGATGGAACAATAAACGGGGTCGTATTCGTAATGCAAGATATTGGACAACAAAATCAACTTAAAAGCAAAATTATGCAACTAGAAAAGCTTTCAGTTTTGGGTGAGTTATTATATAGTGCTGCGAATGAATTAAATAACTCTCTTACTTCTGTGATTGGACACTCCGAGCTTTTATGCCATACAAAAAATGAGGAAATCGTTAACATTGCATCCAAGATTCACAAAGGTTCATTAAGATGCGGAAATATTGTTAGCGGGCTTCTCGATCTTGCTCGTGATGACGAATTCAAAAAAAACAACTCCAGCTTAGACGAAGTGCTGAAATCAGCACTTGACTTAAAACGTTATCAGTTGCAGTCAAACAACATTTATCTGAGTATAAAAGTAGATAAGGATATCCCACAAGTTACAGTAGATTTTCACGACTTAGAGAGACTTATCCTTCACATTATAAATTATGCAGAAAGGAGAATTTTGGAATATGAAGACAGCGGGGAACTTAGTATTGAAGCCAAATTTGATAATGGGAAGGTAATTGTTTGTTTCACAGATACAGGTACGTGTATACTCAAGCACGATATGAAAGAGATACTCTCTTGTTTTTATGCTCCTTCTGCATCAGACGAATATAGTGACATAGGATTAGCCTATTCATGTCAGATATTAGATAAGATTGGTGGTACAATTCATATAGACAGCCAGATTGGAAAAAACAACATTATCAAAATAGAAATACCAGCAGTTGTAGAAGTACCAATCAAAGTATTTGAATATGAAAATGGATTACCTGCTTACAAAGGGGTAACAGGCAAGAGTATTTTGCTTGTAGACGACGAAGTTGATATTACTGACCTGTTAATGCAATTTCTCCAGCAGAAAGGTTATGTTATTGACATTGCAAAAGATGGGAGAGAAGCACTTGACAAAGTTTTCATAAAAGATTATGACGTTATCATATCAGATTTGAAAATGCCGAATGGGTTTACTGGAAATAAGCTTCACGGCTTTGTAAAACGAAAAAATCCTGAGCTAGCTCAACGTATGATCTTTGTGACTGGTGATATAATCAACCCTGAAACACAGAAATTTTTACAAAGCACAAGCAACCAATATTTAGAAAAGCCATTTCTTCTGGATAGTCTAATGGATAAGATCAAACAGATGGGTATGTTGTGATTTACTTTGCCAGGGGAACAGTGAATAAAAATTTGCTTCCTTTACCATATTCACTTTCGACCCAGATTTTACCATTGTGGTTATCAATTATTCTCTTAACGATTGCCAATCCAAGACCTACTCCTTGTGAGCCCTTTCTCTCATCCTTGATTCTGGGTGATTACGGTACATTTCAAGTAGTGTTTGTTTCTCTGGTTCTCCTTTTATTAATCAATTATAGTTTATATAGTATCCTCATAACACCTATCTATATTATACCACGAATTTGTAAATTGTCAACAAATTTTTAAAGAAGGTTGCACACAAAAGTGAACCCATTATCTCAAAAAAACCTTACCAATCCAGAATAACTTCATTCCCAATACTTCCTATTTCTCTAAAAACTGTTGATTCTGTTATGTATCTATGATAACATACAGTAAATGTTTCACCCTTTGTATATAATAACGGAATTTATATATACTGTCAACCAGCAATAGTATTGATTCATTAGATTATTAGCCACAGGTACATACGGATTGACGTTGATTTTCTATATCAATCCGTGAAAATACGTGGCTTAATTTCCATTTAAGATCAGGAGGTAAATATATTGAAAAGCTTAATCGTCGTCCACCCAAATTTTGAAGCTAGTTGGCCATGTTCTGCGGATCATTTCCATAAACTATGGAAAGAACAAGGGGAAGTTGAATTCATAAGGCTGGATTATAGCGATAAACGTAATCTTGGTGACATCGTCTCAAATCCCGGTAAATTTGTCCGTTTAGTTTGCTGGGGTGTTACCGCAACAGTTGATTGCCTGAAGCTATTTACGAACTTAGAGGAAGCTACATTTGATCCATGGCCATCACAAGAAGGTCGTGATTATCTGAAAAGCGCTGGCGTATTAATATACGGACAGCCAACTGAGGGTTTTTGGGGTCAGACTGTATCAGAATTCGGTCTTGCATTGACCCTTTGTGGATTGCGAAGGATACCGCAGTTGCATCACGAGATTCTGACTTCCCTGAAGCCATGGGATTATAGCCCACCCGAAGGCATAGGTCGTCCCGGCGCCAGAGGACATCAGTTCTGTGATAACCCGAATTTTACTAATGGCACAATAGAAGGAAAACGAGTTCGTGTCGTTGGTGCAGGGAATATCGGCAGTCGCTATGCCAGTTTTTGCAGTATGCTAGGCGCAGACGTGGCAATCTGGGATCCTTTTGCAAATGAGCCTAGTTTTCATCGTGCTGGTGCCAGAAAAGAATGGCATCTTGATGATCTCGTTAAAGATGCAGACATCTTTGCGCCAATGGTTCCACTTACTGAAAAAACAAAAGGTATCGTCACTGCTGAACATATCTATGCTCTACCTAAAGGATGCCTCGTTGTCCTCGTGACCCGTGCCAATATATGCGACATGAAAGCAGTTCGAGAGAGAGTTATGGCAGATGAAATCGCCCTGTCAGCAGATGTTTGGGACGTAGAGCCTTTACCACTCAACGATCCATTGCTAGGCAGACATAATGTTGTCCATACGCCACACGAGGCAGGTCGTACCGCCGATGCTAACAGAAAGTTTGCAGAAAAATTAGCCGAACAGTTTAGAACAAGGGAAAATTAGCCACGGATTTACACAGATTAGCACGGATACATTAGATTAAAGATTCCAAGATTGATCTTATATCTCAAAATTTTTGAATCTTAGAATTTTCCAATCTTCAATCTCTTTATCCGTGTCAATCCTTGTTTCATCTGTGGCAAATAAAATAATACAAGAGGCAAAATAATGCAATTTGTGATATACTTGAGTTGTGTTGCAGTCATGCTTATAACAATACAAGCCGGTTGCGCAATGGAGTACGTAGTAGACGGACAAAATCCACAGGCGTCAGATCAGAATCACGGCACAATTGAACGTCCACTAAAAACCATCAGGAAAGCGGCAGAGATGGCTTATGCTGGAGATAGTGTCATCGTAAAGACTGGAGTTTATCGAGAGGCTGTGCCACTGTCGAATAGTGGAACTCCACAATCACCTATCAGATTTATTGCCGATCCACCAGGATCAGTTGTAATAACTGGCGCAGATGTTCTCACAGGCTGGAAACCATTGCCTGATCAACCATCTATCTATTATGTGTCATGGGAATATCAGTTCATCATTAATCATAAGAAGGATGGTACACCTATAGAACATCATCCAGAAGATGCGCCTATATGGGGACGTGCAGAGCAAGTTATTGTAGATGGCTATCAGCTTACTCCCACAGGGACATTGGATGAACTCATTAAGCAGGTAAATCCGAAAAAAACGGATCCATCATCAAGCACAATCTCCAAAATTCCTGATCCCAAAGACCCAACTAAGTGGTATGGGATGTTTGCAGTAGACACATCCAAAAAAGAGCTTTACCTGTATCTGTTAGATGGCTCTGATCCAAACAAACATCAAATTGAATCTTCCTCTCGTGGATTGATATTTGGAGTTAATCCATGGATGAATCGCAATGGAGTTGAGAATATTCAAGTATTCGGATTCGTATTTAGATATGGCGCCAGTTTTCCACAAAGACCTGCGGTATGGTTACATGGACGAAATAATCTGATTGAGAATTGCGTTATTGAAGATATGTCGGGCGGAGGAGTCGGCGTTGGCGGAACGATGAAGCATTGCGTTGTAAGACGATGCGGGCATACGGGCGGAGGCGCTAACGGTGATAACTTCCTTAATGAAGAATGTCTCTGGGAAGAAAACTGCTGGAAACCTATTGATCGTGGCTGGGATGCCGGCGGTTTCAAAATGGCATGGAATAACGGCGGTGTCTTCCGTAAATGCGTATTTCGGCACAATGGCGGACCCGGATTATGGTTTGATATTCATGTCCGTAATGTATTAGTAACGGAATGTGTGTTTCAGGATAACGAATTAAGCGGTTTATTCATTGAGATCAGCCGAGATATAACGGTATTGCATAACCTGATGATTCGCAACGGATTAAAGGCTGAAGGCCCTTCATGGAGTGCCGGAGGCATACAGATTGCTGAAAGCATTAATTGTATTGTAGCCTATAATACGTGCGTTGGCAACAAGGACGGTATAACCTTCCGTGAACAAGGTCCTCGTCCACTAGAAACCAAAGATTTTGGTACAATACCTTATCATAATATGGGTAATGCTGTGTTGGGAAATGTCTGTGCATCTAACGATGTGTATCAATTGGGAATCTGGTATGACAATGGTTTCTTCGGTTGGCATCCAAGCGAGAAGAAAAAATACGTCACTGAGGAAGCGTATCAGGAATATCTCAAGACCATTCCTGACCAGATTTACGATCCGACAAAGCAAGATATGGTAATTGACCGCAACCTTTATTATTCAGAACCAAAGCAAAAAATGATCCTCTATGGAGTTACGTGGAGACCGAAATATCAAGAGTTTGCAGATGTTGACAAATTCAGTGAATATACAGGCTTTGATGCACATAGCAATATCGCTGATCCGATGTTTATAAATGCTGAGGCAGGCGATTATCGTTTTCAGCAGAATAGCCCTGCTTGGGCAATGCAGGCGGGATGGCTTATGGCGCCGTCTGATATAGATAGATGGATGGCGGATTTTCTTCCGTCTTTCCGATAGTATCAATCCTTTGTGGCAAATAAATAGGAGGTAAAACCAATGGGTAAAAAAGTCAATATGGCTATTGTAGGTCTGGGGTTTGGCACAGAATTTATTCCGATATATCAGAATCACCCTGACGTGAATCTGGTTGCAATCTGTCAGCGCACAAAAGATAAGCTTGACAAAATAGGCGATACTTTCGGTGTTGAGAAACGCTATACGGAATTTGATGAGCTAATTAAGGATAAGGATATAGATGCAATACACATCAATACTCCTATACATAACCATGCGCCTCACAGCATCTTCGCTTTAATGGCGGGAAAGCACGTTGCCTGCACCGTTCCTATGGCGACGACTGCTGATGAATGTAAAAAGATCGTTGATGCGCAGAGAAAATCAGGCAAAAAATACATGATGATGGAAACAACCGTCTATTCCCGTGAATTCTTATACGTCAAACAACTAAGGGATAAAGGAGAGCTTGGTCGCATCCAATTCCTGCGTGCTGCACATCATCAGGAAATGGCTGGTTGGCCCGGGTATTGGGAAGGATTGCCACCGATGCACTACGCTACCCATTGCGTTGGTCCATGCCTTGCACTTTCTCAAAAACTGGCAGAATACGTGTCATGCTTCGGTTCAGGACGGATTGCTGAAAACCTGATCTCGAAATATAATTCACCCTTTGCAATCGAAACCTGCCATATCAAGCTAAAGGATTCTGATCTGAGTGCCGAGATTTCCAGATCACTGTTCAATACTGCAAGGCAGTATATAGAAAGCTTTGACGTTTATGGCAGTAAGATGAGTTATGAATGGCAGCAGATCGAAAAAGATGAGCCTGTGGTATTTGTAGGCGAGGAAGCAAAGCGTGTGCCTATACCAGATTTTGCGCATTTACTACCTGAGCCTATTCAAAAATTTACCACCAAAGGCGTCTATGATATGGAAGAAAACCAGCATCTTTCCTTCATTCAAGGCAGTGGACACGGTGGATCGCATCCGCATTTGGCTCATGAGTTCGTTATGAGCATCCTCGAAGATCGAGACCCATTCCCGAATTCAGTCCAATCAGCTAACTGGACATGCGTTGGAATTATAGCGCATGAGTCAGCCATGAAGGGCGGAGAGCTTATGAAACTGCCAGATTTTTAACATAATTGACTTTAGAATTAAGGTAACAGTTTAATAACAGATAAACACTAATGAACACGGATTGGATTGAAGATTTAAAATCCCAAATTCCAATCTTAGAATCCAATCTGTGTTCATCTTCATGGAAGTAGATAGTTTGATATCATGATCTGGACACTGCGTAAGAAAATATTTATAGGCTATAGCATAGTTCTGGTTTTGCTGGTTGTTGTGTTTGTATGGGCATTTGTCTATCTGCTCATGCTAGGACAAGCCAGCAATGCCATTTTAAAGAACAACTATAACAGTATACTTGCCGCCGATAATATGGTCGGTGCTATCGAAAGGCAGGACAGCGCAATACTGCTAGTAATTCTTGGCTATGAAAAAGATGGAGTTAAGCAGTTCCATGATAACGAGAAAGTTTTTTTACAATGGCTTGCCAGAGCGAGAGATAATATTACAGAAGAAGGCGAAAGTTCTGCGGTTGACACTATTGATACTGAATATTCATCGTATCTTGTTGATTTCTCAAATCTGAGACAGTTACACAACGTTGACCCAAAAAAGACCGCATTATTCTATCACGAAACAGTTTTGCCAACTTTCAATCTAGTTAGAGATAAATGCTTGCGACTGCGAGAGATCAACCAGAATGCAATGTTTAGAACCAGCGACCGGGCAAGGCACATATCAGAAAACTCGGTTATGTCTATGACAGTAATTGGCATTGTTACTATAATTATAGGGATAGTCTTTAGTCTGTTTCTGTCAAACCGTCTTGTAAGACCAATAAAGCAGATCACGGAAGCCATGAGGAAAGTTTCTGAAAATGACTACGACTCTAAAGTCTCTATATCTTCTGATGATGAACTTGGCGCTTTAGCTGATCAATACAACGACATGATAGAGAAATTAAAAGCATACCACGATTTGAACATAGGGCAAATCATATCGGAGAAGCAGAAAAATGAGGCTATTATAAGAAATATTGACGATGGTGTTATAGTTATTGACACCGAATATAAGATCGCCAATATAAACCCAACCGCAGTAAAATTTCTCGGTATCGAGCTTAATGTTACGCAGGGTAAGCATTTCCTTGAAGTTGTAAAAAATGAGCAGTTGTTTAACTATGTAAAGCAATCAATGGAATCCGGGCAACCACCAACTATAAAAGAAGGGCTAAATACAATTACTATTAAGCACGGGGATATTACACAATATTATATGTTTTCGATTACACCCGTTCACCAAAAGGATAGCGAAAGTGACATGATCGGGGTAGTCCTGCTTCTGCGAGACTTTACTCGGCTAAAAGAAATTGACCACCTGAAAAGTGAATTTGTCATGACAGCATCACACGAGTTACGAACACCTATAACAAGTATACTTATGAGCATTGACCTGATAAAAGAAAGTGCTATGCAAAAGCTAAGTGAAAGAGAACAGGAATTGCTATCAGTCGCTGATGAAGAAGCTAGAAGATTCAAGTCTTTGATTGATGACCTGCTAAATCTATCTAAGATTGAGACAGGCAAGATTGATATGGAGATCAACAACGTGTCTATTCTTACGCTTCTTCAAAAATCGGTTGAAGTTTTCAAAGCTCAGGCAGATGAAAAATCAATCAAGCTTTCTTTCGAGATTCTTGGAGAAACGTTCAATGTAAACGCTGATCCGGGCAAGATAATCTGGGTACTGACAAATTTAATCTCTAATGCTTTGCGCTATACTGACAGTGGTGGATATATCCTCATCTTTGCTGAACGTGTAGGTAATCAGGCACATATCTCAGTTACGGATAATGGTGAAGGTATTCCTTATGAATACCAGCCAAGAATATTTGATAAATTCGTTCAGGTAAAAAGCGAAAAAAGCGTAGGCGGTAGCGGTCTTGGATTATCTATTTGCAGAGAGATAGTACGGGCTCACGGAGGCACAATTTGGGTAGAATCAACACCCGGCAAAGGCAGTACTTTTACATTTACCTTGCCAACTGCTGATTGATATGATAATATATAATTAATAATTTACTTATGTGGAGGATTTGACCATGCTACTATCAGTTGGGGATCAGGTCATTGATTTTTTCAATATAATTTTCAAGCGTATATTTTCAGATCAATTTGAAGTCCAAATACCTGATCGGCTGAGACGCAACGCAGTGATCCGACAGATCGGTGAGTCGGCTGATGCCTCTTCTCAATCACTTACACGCTTCTTTCTTAAAGCTCTTGCATCTTAATAGGATAAAACATAATGGAAGCCAAAATCCAAAAACATAAAATTAGTAATGAGTTCGATACTCGGCTTAAACGTCTTAGAACAAAGGAAAAGGTTCGGGCGATTGTTCTGCTTAATATCAATAACACCGATAAATCAAATGAACAACGCCAGAGTCGTGAAAAACGTTTAGCAACTGTTGAGGCGGTGCGTAAGACAGGTATGCAGGCTTTAGGAAATATTGAAGAGATTCTCAATCGTTTTGACGGACGACTGCTAACAGATTATCCTGATGCATTAGGTTCAATTCATGTTGAAACTACAACTTCTGGCATCAAGGCGCTTGCTGAGTCTGATTGGGTAAAGGCAATTATCGAAGATCAGAAAATTCATTTCCAATAAAAGCTTTATAAATTTGAAATGACACACGGATAAACACGGATTGATACATATAGAAATCGCAAGAATCTATCCAATCCGCATTATCCGCTTTTTTATTTTTAAATGCTAATATCACATACTTTTAATGGAGGAATACAAAATGAATGGAAAACCAGTTCTTATTGTTGATGATGAAAAGAACATTCGCCTGACTCTATCCCTTGCGATTGAGACTATGGGATTGGAAATGGATACTGCTATGAATGGCGAGGAGGCACTTGCTAAAATAAGCCAGAAAGAATTTGGATTGATTCTTTTGGATCTAAAAATGCCCGGAATGGATGGTATGGAAGTTCTTCAAAAGGTTTCTGAAATCCGACCAGATATACGTGTTATAATAATCACCGCACACGGCACAATTGAATCGGCAGTAGATGCTATGAAACTCGGTGCTGTGGATTTTCTACAAAAACCATTTTCACCTGATGAGATTCGTAAATTAGTATCAAAAGTAATTGATAGAGATAAACTCGATGAAAAGAAAGCAACAGATTATGATTCATGTATCGAGCTTGCCAAAAGATGTATACAGGACAGGCACTCCAGCGCTGCAATGGAACATATACACAAGGCTATCGCTATTGATCCATCACGCCCTGAAGCATTCAACTTTTTGGGTGCCATTACGGAAATAAGGGGCGATAGGCTTGAAGCACAAAAGCATTATCGTGCCGCAATATCATTAGACCCTACTTATGATCCTGCACAAAAAAATCTGGAACGCACAACGAGCTTTGAAAGGTCTGGAAGCATAATCCTAGACGCACCAAAAGAAAAAGTCAAGCAAAAGGAGAATGATTAAATGTCGTCTAAGAATCTATTTATTCTAATAGTAGGCTGTGGTCGTTTAGGTTCGCTTCTTGCCAATAGATTGAGCGGTAAAGGGCATAGTGTTGTAGTCATTGACAATCGTGATTCTGCCTTCAGTACACTGTCTGCCGAGTTTAGCGGATTCCGAATGGTAGGTGACGCTACGGAGTTTACTGTGCTAAAAGAAGCCAAGATTGAAGAAGCAGATGTTTTTATCGCTACTACCCGTGACGACAATGTGAATATTATGGTTTCTCAGGTAGCAAAAAAAATCTTCCACGTACCGAAGGTAATGGCACGAGTATTTGAGCCTAAGCGTGAAAATATCTACAAGGATTTTGATATAGAAGCTATAAGCCCAACGACAATAGCTGTTGAGTTATTTCTTGAATCAATAGCAGAATTCTTAACTGTAAATAAGAGAGGAAGCTAATAATGAATATTCTAATTGCAGGTGAAGGCAAAACTGTATACTTCCTTTGTCGAACATTCATATCTAAAGGACATAAAGTTACAGTTATAAACCGAAGTCAGGATGAAAGTGTATGGTCTGCACGACAACTAAAAATTGTGGCTATACAGGGTGATTGGAGTGACCCTCTGGTTCTGGAAGAAGCAGAAACTAATTCCATGGATGCAGTTCTGGCTGTGACTCCTAACGACCACGATAATCTTGCAATTTGTCAGATAGCGTCTTTGAACTTTAAGGTCCCACAAACTCTGGCGTTAGTAAATGATCCAGATAATGAGGAAGTCTTTCGGAAATTGGGTATTATTGCGGTCTCTACTGCACGCATTCTATCCAACCTGATGGAACGGAGAGTCGGTTTTTGTGAGATTACTAATCTGATTACAGCTAGTGAAGGAAAGCTAAATATCACAGAAATTGAACTAACAGAAACGTCACCGGTAGCTCAAAAGCAAATTCGAGATATAAAATTTCCACAGAACTCGCTTCTAGCTTATATTCTACATCAGGGACAGCCCACTATACCAAAAGGGGATACTGTTCTGTATCCGGGAGATCGTGTCTTTGTCATAACAATGCCAGATAACTATGCAGAGACAATCAGAATGCTAACCGGGGAGAAAAGATAATCGGAGGATATATGCAAACTCGCTTAAATCTTTGGAGACACTACCGGGCAATCCTGTCAAATACAGGCATGATTATGGTTATGGTGGGGGTATTAATGCTTACCCCGCTTTTTGTTTTATTAGCATGGCACGATGAATGGGTATATGCTAAAGATTTTCTTATTCCTGCATTTGTGTTAATTGGTGTCGGCGGTGCATTGTGGAGATTACTTAAATCAAACATTCCTATATCAATAACGATACAGGATGGCGGAGTTGTTGTTCTGTTAAGCTGGGCAATAGCATCAGTGTTTGCAGGATTCCCGTTTATGTCTGTGCTTGGACTTAATTTCACTCAAGCAACATTTGAATCTGTCAGCGGATGGACAACAACAGGATTATCCGTTGTTGATGTTGCTAAGGCGCCGAATATGGTTCTGCTCTGGCGCAGTATTACACAATTGATAGGCGGTGCTGGTCTGGCTATCATCACGCTTGCCGCTATCACCGGTCCGACAGGCGCCGGGCTGACTATCGCTGAAGGCAGGACTGAACAACTTGCCCCGCAAGTCCGTAGATCAATCAAGCGTGTTGTAATTCTCTATGCAGGATATGCTGTGTTAGGCATAATCTTGTTTAAAGTCGCTGGAATGAATATGTTTGATGCTATAAACCACTCCTTTGCGGCTATCTCAACGGGTGGATTCTCTACAAAGCCTGAGAATCTAGCTTTCTGGGATTCTACTGCAATTGATCTAGTTTCAGTTCCATTGATGATTCTTGGAAATATGAACTTTCTGACAGTATATTTCTTGGTTCGGGGAAGATTTAAGGCTGTATATCGCAATGATGAAGTAAAGCTGATGGCAGTTGTGATACCTGTTTGTATAATACTCGTATATTATCTAGTCAGTAACATTATATATCCCACGTTTGGAAAAAGCGTAAGAGTTGCTATCGTTGAAGTCGTAACCGCTTTAACAACAACTGGATTTATGAGTACAGTCTATACCGAATGGAATGCCATAGGTTATCTCATATTGACGGTATTAATGATTATCGGCGGTGGCACTTGCTCAACTGCTGGTGGGATTAAGCAGTATAGGGTATTCCTTTTATTTAAATCCTTTATATGGGAAGTAAAGCGCGCATTTCTTCCGAAAAATGCGATTGTTGAAAATTATCACTGGAGGGGAGAGCATAAAGAATATATTAGCGGTGAACTTTTAAGACAACTGATTAGCTTTGTTTCTCTTTATATGTTTATATACGTTTTAGGTACAGCAATTATAGCGGCGCATGGTTATAAGCTTAACGAGGCAATGTTTGAATTTGCTTCTGCTTTAAGTACCGTTGGCATTTCATGTGGAGTATCAGTCGCTTCTGCACCGCCTTTGGTACTTTGGACAGAGACATTGGGTATGTTTCTAGGCAGGCTAGAATTCTTTGTTATATTCATTAGTCTTGGAAAGGTTATACGTGATCTAATTTCTTTAACAACCGGAAAACCTAAGTTCTAAACGAACAATGCTTATACCCAGTAGCTTGCTAGTTTTATAACAGAAATAGCACACGAATAAACATGGATAGTATGGATTTTCGCAGATTTAATCTGTGTTTATCCGTTATGATCCGTGAAAATTCGTGTGCTATTTTGTTTTTAATTATACTTAATTTTTGACAAACAGATTTAAGTAAAAATTCTTATTGAATACCAATGACAAAAGATATATACTTTATGCTACGAGATCGCTGAATCTATAATAGTTTACAACGAGGATCTTTAAGTAATGGATATTATTTTCATATTTATAATAGGTTTCCTTGCTATAATCTCTTTTGGTTTTATTACTTTATGCGCTAAGGTCTAAGGAGATACGTTTATGTCAATCATCTACTTGATAGGCGGTATCATTGCACTTCTTCTGCTCATTTATCTTTTGATAGCTCTTCTGAAACCGGAGATTTTCTAATGAATTGGAATAACATCGTTCAAGTTATAGTTTATCTGGTAATATTAATTCTGCTAGTCAAACCGCTTGGACTCTATATGGCACGTATATACGAGGGGAAACCAACAGGTCTTAACGTATGGCTTGCCCCGGTAGAGAGATTGATTTACCGTTTATCAAGCGTTAAACCAGAAAAAAGCATGTCATGGAAAACTTATGCAATAGCAATGATGTTATTTAATATTATTGGTCTAGTAGTCGTTTATCTTCTTCAGCGTTTACAGTCATACCTTCCCTTAAACCCAATGAACATGCCCGCAGTAGCACCCGACCTAGCGTTTAATACTGCTGTGAGTTTTGCGACAAACACAAACTGGCAAAGCTACGGTGGTGAAACAACTTTGAGTTATCTTACCCAGATGCTAGGGTTGACTGTGCAAAATTTCGTTTCTGCAGCGACAGGGATGTCTATACTTGTAGCTCTAATCAGAGGGTTTATTCAAAAGCAAGTAGAAACAATTGGTAACTTCTGGGTGGATTTAGTCAGGTCAACACTTTATATTTTAATGCCTCTTTCGTTAATTTTATCTTTGATTCTGGTATCTCAGGGAGTTATCCAGACTTTTAAACCTAGCGAGAATGTGACATTACTTCAGGCAACAAAAGACGCCGATGGAAAAACAAATTCAGAGCAAACACTTGCTCTTGGTCCAGCCGCTTCACAGGTCGCTATTAAGCAATTAGGAACTAACGGAGGTGGATTTTTTAACGTCAATTCTGCTCACCCGTTTGAGAATCCAACTCCTTTGTCTAATTTCTTAGAGGTTATCTCGATACTACTAATACCTGCCGCTCTGTGTTATACCTTTGGCTATATGGTTAGAGATCGGCGTCAGGGTTGGGCGATTTTGACAGCGATGCTAATCATTTTTATTCCATGCCTCTGGTTTTGTATACATATCGAGCAGAAAGGCAATCCTCTTTTAGATAATTTGGGAATAGATCATAAGTCAAGTGGATTGCAGACCGGTGGTAACATGGAAGGGAAAGAAGCACGCTTTGGGATCGTAAGCTCCGCCATCTGGGCAACTGCAACAACTGCGGCGTCCAACGGATCAGTAAACTCAATGCACGACTCTTACATGCCCCTTGGTGGATTAATTCCTATGTGGCTTATGCAATTAGGAGAGGTGATCTTTGGGGGGGTAGGGTCTGGTCTTTATGGCATGATTGCGTTTGTGATTATCGCTGTTTTTATGGCAGGGCTTATGATCGGTCGCACCCCGGAATATTTAGGGAAAAAAATAGAGTCATATGAGATGAAAATGTCTTCCCTTATGATTTTGATCCCACCTATACTTGTCCTCGTGGGAACTGCGGTGTTAGTTATTTTACCACAGGCAAAATCGTCAATCTTTAATCAGGGAACACACGGCTTCAGCGAAGTATTGTACGCTTTTTCTTCGGCAGGAAACAATAACGGAAGCGCATTCGCTGGTTTATCTGCAAACAATCGCTATTATAATATAGCTTTAGGATTGGCAATGTTCTTTGCTCGATACTGGCTAGCTATACCGATACTTGCAGTCGCTGGTTCGCTCTCCCAAAAAAAGATTGTGCCTGTAAGTCAGGGAACATTACCCACACATACACCATTATTTATCATATTTTTAGTTATGGTTGTTTTAATCGTTGGAGCGCTTACATTTTTCCCGGCATTGGCTTTGGGTCCAATTGTTGAGCATTTGATGTTGGATAACTTTTGATTGTCTAGGAAATTATATTTTTCGTTGCCAATAGACTGTTAATATGATATGCTTTCCATGTTATCATGTGTCTATATTGATACCAACGGGATTGTCGTTGGGATTTTCTATGGACGTTTTATAAAAGAGGGAGATACAGATGGATCATAAGCAAGAGGATAAATGTAAACCAAGTTGCCTTATTTACTTAATGGTTATGTTAGTATTAAGCCTGATGATATCTGCCCTTGGAAATCATAATGTGCTTGCGGCAGAGATGAAAACTGCAAAACAGGATGGATGGTTATTAGAAGGTAGACTTATAGATACTACTGATTGGAATTCACTTTGTAATCCACCAGAGCCTGAACTGCTTCCCAATAGTATCACATGGGGAAAATTGAAGGTAGGGAAAAAAGTAACTCGTTACGAATAATGAGCAAATAGTAATGAAAGGTGGTGATAACCAATGATGAAGACGTTCAAATATAAGATATATCCCAACAAAACGGTAAAAGCAAAGATAGATGAAATATTGACTACCTGCCGAATACTATATAACAACAGCCTTGCTGAAAGAAAACAGGCTTATGAGGAAAGAAAAGAATCCATCTCCTATTCACAACAGCAGAATGCTCTACCGCAAAAGAAGAATGATAATGAGTACCTTAACAGCGTTCACTCGCAGGTATTGCAGGATGTTCTGAGAAGGCTGGATAAAGCATTTGATGGGTTCTTTCGTAGAACTAAGGCGGGTGAGAAACCAGGCTACCCAAGATTCCAGAGCAAGAATCACTATAATAGCTTTACCTACTCCCAGAGCGGATTTAGCCTTGAAGATAGCAGACTGAAAATATCAAAGATAGGTGAAGTGAAGATAAAACTGCACAGACAGATAGAAGGTAACATCAAAACACTGACAGTCATCAGAAAGAATGGTAGGTATTATGCGTGCTTTTCCTGTGAGATACATCCGGAAGAATTACCTGCAACAGGAGCAGTGGTAGGCATAGACATGGGTCTTATGGCTTTTGTCACAACATCGGATGGCGATATAGTAGAGACACCAAAGACATATCGCAAAGCAGAATCAGCTTTGAAGCATCAACAACGTGAAGTATCCCGTAAGGTTAAAGGCAGCAATAGGAGACGTAAAGCAGTAACAGTGTTATCCAGACAGCATGAGCATGTAGCTAATCAAAGGCGGGATATATCGTTCAAAGTAGCTCACAGTCTGCTGAACCAATACGATGTAATAGTGCATGAGGATTTGAATATCAAGAATATGGTTCAAAACCATAACTTAGCAAAGAGTATACATGATACAGGATGGGGTATATTTCTGAATATGCTTTCTGGAAGAGCTCAAACAAACGCTGCAAAGAAAGTAATTGGAGTAGACCCCAGGAATACCAGTCAGATTTGTTCAAAATGTGGTGAGATAGTATCAAAGACGCTTAGTGATCGAGTTCATTTATGTCCCTATTGTGGATTGGAGATGAATAGAGATGTGAATGCTGCTATAAACATTCTTAAGCGCGGAATGGTATCAATATGTTACGATGTCCGGGACGGACTATCGTGGATGGGGATATCGATCCCTGTGTGAAGCGAGAAGCCTCTTCTAACTTCTTGTTCAGAAGGGGTAGTTCACGAGGACTTATCTATGCAGAAATCGCACAAAGCGAAATCTTTATTTACGGCATCTATAATAGGACCGGCGGTTATTGATTCGATAAAGAAACTAAATCCAAGACATCAGATTAAGAATCCAGTGATGTTCGTGGTGTTAGTGGGTAGTATATTAACTACGGGATTGTTCTTTCAGGCGATCGGAGGGAACGGGGAGGCTTCAACGGGCTTCATTTTGTCTATATCGCTGTGGTTGTGGTTTACTTTAATCTTTGCTAATTTTGCCGAAGCTATGGCAGAAGGGCGAGGTAAAGCGCAAGCCGCAAGTCTCAGGCGCGCCAGAAAAGATACCCCCGCTAAAAAACTCTCAGACCCAAAGTATGGTTCAAATTATGAAACGGTTTCAGCTACAACGCTACGAAAAGGTGACATTGTACTTATAGAAGCAGGCGATATGATCCCTATGGATGGCGAGGTTATCGAGGGAGTAGCATCTGTTGATGAAAGTGCAATTACCGGTGAAAGTGCGCCAGTGATACGTGAAAGCGGTGGAGACCGCAGCGCTGTTACCGGCGGTACACGTGTACTTTCAGATTGGCTTGTAGTAAGCATTAGCTCGAATCCCGGTGATACTTTTCTGGATCGCATGATCGCTATGGTTGAGGGTGCCAAAAGACAAAAAACTCCAAATGAAATCGCCCTTAGTATTTTATTGGCTGTTTTTTCTCTTATATTTCTTTTGGTAACGGTAACACTTTTGCCGTTCTCAATTTACAGCATAAACGCAATCGGTCATGGAGAGCCAATTACTGTGACAGTATTAGTTGCTTTGCTTGTATGTCTTATCCCAACCACTATTGGAGGTTTACTTCCGGCTATCGGTATAGCGGGCATGGATAGAATGATTCAAGCCAATGTTATCGCTACTTCCGGACGTGCAGTAGAGGCAGCGGGAGATGTGGACGTTTTGCTTCTGGACAAAACAGGAACTATAACGCTTGGTAATAGGCAGGCGGTAGCTTTTATCCCTGCTCAAGGCATAACCGTTGAATCACTGGCAGATGCGGCACAGATTGCCTCTTTATCTGATGAGACACCAGAAGGGAGAAGCATCGTTGTATTGGCTAAAGAAAAATATGGCATCAGAGAGCGCCAAATCCATGAACTCGAAGCAAAATTTGTTCCTTTTACAGCACAGACACGAATGAGTGGAGTAGATTTGGGAGACGGTAGGCAGATCAGAAAGGGATCGGTTGATGCAATCCAAGAATACATTAAAAAACTTGGCGGTTCATTCCCTGAAGACTTAAAATTGGCTATTGAATCAATATCTAAAAGTGGAGGAACACCTCTTGTGGTGGTAGAACATAAAAATGTGCTTGGTGTTATTCACTTAAAAGACATTGTAAAAGGTGGTATCAGAGAGCGATTTGCAGAACTTCGTCGTATGGGAATTAAAACGGTAATGATTACAGGGGATAATCCCCTAACAGCCGCCGCAATAGCCGCAGAAGCCGGTGTAGATGACTTTTTGGCTCAAGCTACCCCTGAAACTAAGCTTAAATATATACGAGAAATGCAGTCCGGTGGCAGGCTTGTTGCTATGACCGGTGATGGAACTAACGATGCCCCAGCGCTTGCACAGGCGGATGTTGCAGTTGCAATGAATACAGGAACGCAGGCGGCAAAAGAAGCAGGAAATATGGTTGACCTTGACTCCAACCCAACGAAGCTTATCGAGATCGTTGAAATAGGCAAACAACTTCTTATGACTCGTGGCTCGTTAACTACGTTCAGCATTGCCAATGATGTGTCAAAGTATTTTGCGATCATTCCAGCCGCATTCGTAGGGATTTATCCGTCACTCAATGCACTAAACATTATGCACTTAGCTACACCAACAAGTGCGATTTTATCCGCAGTTATTTTTAATGCACTTATAATTATATTTCTTATTCCGATTGCTTTACACGGTGTGCCTTATAAGCCAATGCCTGCGAACCGTCTTTTGCGAAACAATTTGTTGATTTATGGATTAGGCGGTCTTATTGTGCCGTTTTTAGGTATTAAATTGATTGATATAATTTTAGTAGCTTTACACCTAGTTTGATGAGGAGAAAAATGTTTCGAGAGCATATTAAACCAGCAATTCTAATCTTTATAATTCTAACAATTATAACGGGGATCCTTTATCCTCTTTTTGTTACTGGAATCGCTCAATTATTCTTTCATAAACAGGCAAACGGTAGTTTGATTTATCAAAACGGAAAACCAATCGGGTCATCGCTTATTGGACAGCTTTATGATGACCCAAAATATTTCTGGGGTCGCCTTTCTGCAACATCACCTGTTGCGTTTAATTCGGCATCTTCATCAGGTTCTAATCTAGGACCTTTAAATCCTGCCTTAATTGACGCAGTTAAAGCACGTATTAAAGTGCTGAAAGCAGTTGATCCAGATAATACAAATCCTATTCCAATAGACCTTGTTACCACTTCAGCAAGCGGACTTGATCCACACATCACTCTAGCATCTGCTTATTATCAGATTTCACGCATAGCACGCCTGAGAGGATTATCGCAGGATACGGTTGAATCTATTGTCCGTAAGCATATCAAAGGTCGTTTATTAGGGATAATAGGCGAACCCGTAGTAAATGTGTTAGAAGTTAATTTAGAATTAGATGCGTATAAAAAATAGCATTTTTAATGATTACATAACATAAGAAGGGGTGTTACATAGAGTATGGAACGACCTGATCCAGACGAAATTTTAGCAAGGATCAAAGCCGAAGACACCCACCGAGGTAAACTCAAGATTTTCTTTGGAGCGTCAGCAGGTGTAGGAAAAACCTATACAATGCTTGAATCCGCTAGAACACAACATAGAACACAACAACCAGAAAGTATTGACGTTGTTATCGGTTATGTAGATACCCACAAGCGCGCTGAGACAGAAGCCCTTCTGGAAGGTCTTGAAATTCTCCCTCCTAAGATCATTGAGTATAAAAATGTTAAGTTGCGAGAATTTGATATTGATGAAGCCTTAAAAAGAAATCCCGATCTTATATTAGTTGATGAATTAGCTCATACTAACGCACCCGGATCACGACATCTGAAACGATGGCAAGATATTGAGGAACTTCTCGATAAAGGCATTGATGTATATACCACGTTAAACGTTCAGCATTGTGAAAGTACAAATGACGTTGTGGCTCAAGTGACTGGCGTAACAGTCCGAGAAACTGTACCCGACACCTTTATCGAAAAGACAGACGAAATAGAGCTTGTTGATCTTCCCACTGAAGACCTTTTGAAACGCCTAAAAGAAGGTAAAGTTTATCTTGGAGAGCAAGCTGACCGTGCCGCTCAAAACTTCTTTCAGCCGGGGAACCTGATTGCATTACGTCAACTCGCCTTACGTTATACAGAGCGTAACGTAGATGCTAAATTACTTTTATACAAACAGATTCATTCTATATCGAAAGTTTGGAATGTACGAGATCGATTCTTAGTGTGTATAAGTCCAAGTCCAGATGCCATAAATTTAATCAGGGCAGGAAAGCGCATAGCCTCAGATTTAGACGGAGAATGGATTGTAGCTTACGTTGAAACTCCATCTCAATTGCATCAAGAGGATAGAAACAGAGTGTCTGAAATGATGCGCTTTGCAGAAAAACTTGGCGCTCAGGTTGCAACACTTAGTGGGCAAGATATTGCTGAAACATTAATTTCTTATGCCCGTTCAAAGAATATCACAAAAATAATTGTAGGAAAACCAGTAGAGTCAAGATGGCATGAACTTATTTTTGGTTCTATTATTGATAAACTAGCCCGTAAGTGTGGAGAGATAGACTTATATATATTAAGTGGAGACACTCAAGAACAGCCAGTTAGACCCAAACTAATAGTTCCTAAAAAATTCTCTTGGAAAGATTTTTTCTGGACTTTAGTGATAGTTGCTTTTTGCACTATAATTGACAAAATCCTGTTTTCATATTTGGACGTTGTAAATTCCATTGTAAATTTGATAATGGTATATCTTTTGGGTATAACATGGGTTGCTTTTCGGTATGGGCGTCAGATGTCAATTATAGCTTCAGTTCTCAGTGTCCTATCTTTTGATTTCTTCTACGTGCCACCACATTTTTCGATGACGGTGGCGGATGTTCAGTATATTATAACGTTTTTAGTAATGCTGATCGTAGGATTTACCATAAGTCAATTGACTGGTCAACTTCGACGACAAATTGTTGCTATACGTCTTCGTGAAGATAGAACACAAGTTTTATATGCCATGAGTCGGGATTTATCAAAAAGTTCTTCTCCAGATGAGCTTTTTAAGATTGCGCTAAAGCATATACAAGAGTTTTTCAAATGTAAAGCTGTTATTTTTACACCAGATATATACGGTCAGCTTTCAGTTAGTTTTGGCGATGCCAAAGAGCTGGATTTAACTTCAAGTGAGCAAGCTGTTGCGCAATGGGTATATGAACACAAAAAATCCGCAGGTAAAGGTACAGATACCTTACCCGGGTCAAAAGGAATCTATCTGCCCTCTATGGGTTTGGAAAAAACGGTAGGAGTTATTGGAATCTTTACAAACGATGAAAAACTGTTTATAGATCCGGATCAATTTCATTTACTTGAGATGCTTATCAGTCAGATCGCATTGGCTGTTGAACGAGCCCAGCTTGCGGCAGTTGCTCTTGATGCAAAATCCAAAATGCAAAACGAATACATCAAAAATATGCTTTTAACTACTTTCTCTTCTGAGCTTTCCGGACCATTAACAGCAATATCTAAAACCGCTTCAGAATTATTGAAACCAGAAAACATCCATGATGAATCAAAGCACATCGCTTTAATACAAGAAATGCACCAAGAGGTAGAGCGTTTAAACAACCTTATAGTAGAATTGCCGAATATGATAGTGCGTTACATTTAATGCTATGATTTGAAGTTGACAAATGAGATTTAATATTTTAGCATAATGGAAGTGGAGCAATCTGCTAGTTTGCTATGAATGGCAATCTGGCAGATTACCCGACAACATTGATGGTGATCTCAATGGAAAGACGATTCTGGCTTATATTTTTCTTTATACTCCTGCTGACACTCACTGAACAAGCTTATGCGGGACAATGGAAAACATACACTGTTGCGGATGGCTTGATTGGACCTGATGTGACAGCGATACTTCAAGATGGGTTAGGAAATCTCTGGTTTGGCACAAGAACTGGCGGCGTTAGTCAATTTGACGGTGAGAGCTTTCATTCTTACACCAAACATAATGGTTTAGTGAACGGTCTTATTAAGCAAATTCTTGAGGACAAGCAAGGACATCTCTGGTTCATTATAACGCGCAAACCTGATCCCCAACCTATGCCCGGTACTCAGGATGAAAGTATTATCTGCCGATACGATGGAAAAACGTTTCACCAAATAAATGAGCGTGAAGGTCTGATAGGAGGAGTTTCAGATGCAGTTCTGAAAGACAAAAACGGTGATATATGGATTGCAAATAAATATGGACTGATGAAATATGATGGCAAACGATTCCATCGTTTTAGCGGTAACAAACTCCAGCGATTTATTTCGGTTCAGGGGGGAGCGGATGCACGAATCTACGCTATTTTTGAAAGCCGAAATGGTGACATCTGGATAAGCGGAGGTCCAGGTATGGGTTTTCGTGATCCAAGAAGACCAGAATCTCATGAACTTCCATTTGCTATTTTGTATGATGGGAGTGAATTTCGCTTTTTTTCTCAAGATGTCCTTGCTATTTCTATGCCTCCTATGGAGTCCCGCCCTGGTCCCCCACAGATTGCAAATATCCATGCAATTGCGGAAGATAATGACGGAAATATCTGGCTTGGCGGACAGAATGTCCTGCTCAAATATGATGGAAAACGCTTTGAGCATTTTGGTGGTATAGGACAATCAGGACCGGATGATTCCAAAGAAAGTCTTGCTCCCGGAGAGGTTATCCTTACCTGGAAAGAACCTTTGGAAAAAACAGGTGAGCCTTTATTCTCCGTAATAACTCGTGTCAGACCCGGATTTTTTAGACGTACAGAAAATGAGTGGGTAACCAAACTATCACAGGAACAAAGTAGAAAAAGTGAAGCTGTAAATTTTCAGTATAGGCATGTAAAGACTGAAATTTCAGTTGACACTATCCTCAAGGATAACAAGGGGCGTTTGTGGTTTAATAACAGGGGATTTATTAGCCTCTGGGATGGCAAGGAACTTCGGCATTTTATTATTCCATCAAACTGGGAAGAAATTAAAGAACAGATAAAGCTAAACAAAGGTGAATTTCCCTCATTCTACCCGGGTAATGTTGTTTTTGCTGGTGCGGGAGGAAACCTATGGTTCAAAGGCATAAATGGTGCTTATAGATTTGATGGCAAAGAGTTTCAGTCCTTTACAGTGGATGATGGCTTAGGAAGTGATAATGTGTCAGTCATTTTTGAGGCAATGGACGGAAAACTTTGGTTTGGGCATAACAATGGAGTGACTCTCTTCGATCCAGCGCCGCCAGTCATTCAGAATTTCACATTAAGGGAAACTTTGGGTAGCAACAGTATTCATTATGCTCATGAGGATAAACAAGGCAAAATTTGGTTCAGCGTACGGGGTGGTCTCGCTGAATATGATGGCGAAAAGATGCAATATTTCTCTGTAAAGGAGATGAGTGATCAGGATTCCAGCCTACCTGCACCTCCTTTTCCTATGGATGCAAATCCTGTTATGATTATTCTTGATGGCAAAAATGGTAATATATGGTTCGTTGGTTATGATACAAACCAAATCTTCCTATATAAGAATAGAAAGTTTCAACACTATAATGTATGGACGGACAGAATAAGACCTATAAACAGAAATTTTGGAGATAGAGAAAGTGATCATATTCTCACCACTGACTCAGAAGGACGTTTGCTATTCGCAGAGGGAGAATCGCTGATCAGGTGCGACGAAAGAGGGTGTCAACTACTTACAGGAAACGGCTTTCAGCCCGTTCCATCAGAAACCAGACCCAACCCCGCATTTGATTTTCGTAGGAGAATCACTGAAATTTATGTTGACAGTCAAAGAAACATCTGGTTTGCCATCAGCGGAGTCGGCGTAAAGCGATATAACGGAGTAAATATCAAAACATTTACAGCTTCTGATGGATTAGAGAGCAACAACATCATGAAAATCTTTGAGGACGTGCAGAAGAATCTCTGGTTTGTCGGTGAAAAGGTTCTCATCAAGTATGATGGCAAATCGTTCCAGAAATTCCCGGTTGAGAATGTCACAGGTATCCCCGTAGTTATTAATCAAAGCGCTTATGGTAGCTTATTTATTTATCCACATGCTGTCGCAAAATACGATAAAGAAAACCTTGAGATTTCATATCAAAATGAAGCACTGTCTGTTCTTCCGTTACTCGGTGGAACGAGAAGCGCATCTTTGGATGAAAGTATCGTTCGGGCGTCCATAACAGATAGTGCAGGTAACATCTGGCTTGCAACTAGCGACGGCGCTATTAAGTATGATGGAAAGCAATTCACAACTTACACCACTGAACACGGGCTACTCGTCAATGATATTTCGGATGTGCTAGAGGATGATCGGGGAAATATATGGTTTGCTACATGGGGTGGTGGAGTTGCTCTTTATAATGGTGAAAACTTTCAGGCAATTACAACAAAAGATGGTCTGGTTCATAATAACGTTCGAAAGATTTTGCAGGATAATCATGGAAATATATGGTTCGCAACAGACGGTGGCATTACTAAATATACACTAAGATTAAATATGCTCCCACGAGTGAAGTTGACAAGGATCACTGCTAATGAAAGCTATACCGATTTTGGTAAAGAATTAGAGTTTTCTGCCAAAATTCACCATCTGATATTTGAATATCAGGGATTCAGTTTCCAGCAAGGAAATACGGTATACATACACAAATTAGAAGGGCTTGATGCGAATTGGAGTCAGCCATCCACAGATAAATCAGTCGAGTATAGAGGATTGAAGCCTGGTAGTTATACTTTTCTGGTCAAAGCTCTTTACAAGAACTCCTTATATTCCAACCCGCCGGCGGTTGTTAGGTTCACAATTGCACCACACTTTTGGACTCAACCGAGAATCTATCTGCCGATAGTACTTGGTATAATAGTAGTAGTCGCTTTTATATTTATGACTATCCGACTAATAGCTCAACGAAGACACTCGACTGCCTTACATACTGAATTGCGCCAAAAAGAAGAAACGGAGACTCAGCGTGTTAGAAATGAGTTGAGCGAAGCTCGCATGATGCAAATGAGTCTTCTGCCCAAGTCAGCACCTCTTATTCACCAGTTTGAATTAGCTGGAATATCTTTACCGGCTAATGAAGTCGGAGGCGATTTTTATGACTTTCTGACATTAAAGAATGGCTTGATTGGTATTGCATTGGTGGATGTCTCCGGTAAGGGCTTACGAAGCGCAATGAATGCTGTGATGGCTTATGGCATGTTGCATCAGGTTGCTCAACATGAGTCAAAGGCTGATATGATTCTGTCCCGACTTAATACTGACTTGCATCCCATACTCCAAGAATCCATGTTTACTGCCCTTAATCTTGGCATACTTAACCCACGTACAAAACAGATTCATTATTCCAACGCTGGACAAACATATCCAATTATAAAACGTAATGGAAGAACTGAGGGAGTGGAACTCGCTGGATTTCCTCTGGGTATCATACTTGATGCGACTTTTGATGAAAAGGTTATTGATTTGTATACTGGAGATTATTTTATCTTCTATACTGATGGACTCACCGATGCAATGAACGAATTTGATGAGGTATATGGTTTCGATAGGCTTAATGATGCCATCAGTAATGCATCAGCAAGCCTCAATGCAGAAGAGATGATCCAGCATATTTTACAGGATGTCAACGCTTTCGTGGGCGAGACAAAGCAGTATGATGATATGACATTTATAGTATTACGTTGTATAGATGCTTAAGTCAGGGCAATCCTAATGATATTTATAGAATCCGAAATATCTCAGACCACTTTTTCAGGTAGTCTTTTTTATAATTTGATAATTTCAATTGTTCACACAAGTTTTTCAGTTAGTTACATATTCCAAAGAAAAGAGATTCTTCGCTATTGCTCAGAATGACAATTCACGTTCCGCCGATCTCGTTCCGCCGAGTGACGGAAGAAAAGAGCAACGGAAGAATTGTCACCCTGAACGGAGTGAAGGGTCTTTCTAGCTCATAACTGAAAAACTCGTATTGTTCACTGGATAGGCTGGGCAAGACCCAGCCTAAAGTCAGTTTAAGCCTTCTTCGCAAAGAAGGCTTTGTAGGGGAGGAATAATCCTACAAGTAATAACACCGTGCCGATTAGCATGAAGATAATACTGAAACTATCAGCAATGACTATGGAATATATTAGTCCCCATAGCCATGCGATGCCACCTACGACCAGAAAACCCCACCATCCCCACTTCTGTGCCTTCTGGAATCCAGCGAACAGGACAAAGAAACCAGCTATTACTGTGGTTAAGGTATACATCCCGGCGTGCATTTGCCTTCCCGACAGTGCCTTCAAATATCCAGCGTCCTGTATACTACTAAGAGGCTTATCAGTTATAGCACTAAAGATACTCTCCATTACCAATTTTGGCACAAAGATGCTCATCAGAGAGTAAATACCAGCATAAGCAAGCATAATCACAAGAATAAGAACCGCAACTCTCATCATGACATGTCCCCCTCTTGATATCTAAGTGATGTCACATTTTGATAAATAATCATGTCGTCACAAGACTTTATCTGTGAACACCAAACCATGCGCCTGTAGCAACAATTAGACCTGACAGTTTCCACTGCCCACTTTGTAAACTCGTAACACTTATATTCTATCAAATTTTTCCTAATAAGTCAAAAAAAATTTTTGTGTTAATAAAAGAATGAGTATTTGCTGGATTCTAGGTAATTATAAAATAGGTAGAATGGGTCGAAGTAACGCCAACTAACATAAACCAAATTTCTAACGATTATTCATTGAATTAAGCACAGGTTTAATAAGCCTTAAAAAACCAATGAATCATAATAGTTACACTTCCACTAGCTCATACTCCATAGAGCCAAGTCCTATCGCCTGACCATGACGCATTTGTATACGATAGTCAACGTTTGAATAGAACTCCTTAAACGTATCCTTGCCGAGTTTCTTTATCATAACGTCAGCGGATGCAGTATCCAGCGCAACAGGGTCGTTTGATGCAAGTATGCCGATGTCTGGTATTTCTTTCTCCTGAACAGTGCCGTAGCAATCGCATCCCTTTGTGACGTTTGTTATGAAACTCATGCAACCGATCTTGCCTTTTTTATTCTTTACTATGCCGAGTGTGTATTCTGCCATCTTTTCTTGCATATTATCGGATGACTCACCCCATGGGACTTCTATCGCTTGAGATGGACATATTGCTATACACTCACCACAACCTATGCACTTGTCGTAGTCTATAACAGCGACTTTCTCGACTGTGATGGCATCCGCAGGACACCATTCTGCACAGGTTCCACAAGCTATGCAATCGGATCCCTTCACTTTTGGGCGCACATTGGAATGTTGGTTGATTTTTCCTGACCTTGATGTCAACCCCATAGCAAAGTTCTTTATCGTACCGCCCAAGCCTGAGATGGGATGACCTGTTACGTGTGTAAGCGCTATTATGCAATGAGCATGGTATCCTGCTGATGAGACAAAAACCTCTTTGAAATGTTTTTTATTGATCTTAACTGGCACCTGTTCAACCCCGATCAGACCATCAGCAATAATTACAGGAGCGCCAAGTTTCTCCTGAGTGAAACCGTGCTCCGCCGCTAATATCAGATGATCTACTGCGTTAGTTCTGCGTCCTCTGTATAGCGTATTTGAATCTGTGAGAAAAGGCTTTGCGCCAAGAGATTTTACCTTGCTGATAATAGCCTTTGTAATGATAGGATTTATATGAGTAGTGTTTTGACCTTCACCAACGTGCTGTTTTACAGCAACCAGTGATGAAGCACTGATTATGGATGCAAAACCTGCCTTGTCAAAAAGCTTAACAGCAGATTCTGCTACTTTTTCTAAAGAATCTCTATCCTTGATGGGTGTAAAATAGACCTTACTAGACATTACTTCACTCCTTATGCAATATTCTATGACAATGGATAATAACTGTGCATTGAAAATTATTTTCTTATAAGAGTATACAATATAAACATAGTTTTGTCACGTATATATCTAATTCAGTTTTTTTGTTGACAGTATCATAATATCATGTTAGTATAGTTCATATATTTTTAACACTTTTTTGTCTTGAAAGTCCACACTTAAAGTGTTGTCCAGCTTTCGGGGTACACTATATGTTTTTTACCTTTCCGAATTACATTTATCATAACGTAATGGTTGTATTAAGGTCAGTTTTTTAGTATAATCCTATCCATAGAATTGAAAATATTGTTTTTACTATGGTGGATTAATGGAAAAGCTACGAAACGTACTAAAACAATACTGGGGTTATGACAGCTTCTTACCACTCCAACGTGAAGCTATGGAGTGCGTTCTTAATAATCGTGATTCTGTCGTTGTCCTGCCTACTGGTGGGGGAAAATCGCTTTGTTTTCAGGCGCCAGCTATGTGCTTATCGGGTATGGCAGTTGTAGTCTCCCCGCTAATATCACTGATGAAGGATCAGGTTGATGCTCTGAAAGACTGTGGAGTTCCCTCAGCTTTTATTAATAGTAGCCTTTCACCTGATGAAAAACGAGTAATTGCAACCGATATTCGTCAGGGCAAAATTAAACTCCTATACGTCGCACCAGAACGACTCGTGCTTGATAACTTCATCACTTTTTTGAAGCAAACAAAAATTTCATTCATCGCAGTAGACGAAGCACACTGCATCAGCGCATGGGGACACGATTTCCGCCCTGAGTATCGTGAACTGCGCGCCTTAAAAAAAGCATTTCCCGGTATCAGTATACACGCTTACACCGCAACTGCAACGGAACACGTTCGCAAAGATATATCACAAGAATTGTCTCTGACTGATCCAGAGATACTTGTAGGCTCATTTGATCGTCCAAACCTCGTGTATAGCATAATACCAAGAGGTAACAAGCTAAGTCAGATTCGTTCTGTGCTTGATCGCCACCAATCAGAGTCTGGCATCATTTACTGTATACGCCGTGTAGACGTAGATGATCTTTGCTCTGCACTCACCGAAAAAGGATATAAAGTCCTTTCATATCATGCCGGCATGTCTGACAATGATCGAAAGAAGAATCAAGAAGCATTTATAAAAGATGAAGTTGATATCATAGTGGCAACAGTCGCATTTGGAATGGGAATAGACAAGTCCAATGTGCGTTACGTGATCCACGCAGGTATGCCGAAATCTCTTGAGCATTATCAACAGGAAACTGGACGTGCCGGGCGTGATGGGTTGGAGGCTGAATGTTGTCTATTCTTCGCCGAAAAAGATTTTGTTACGTGGCAGTTTATCCTTAGTGATTCAGAGGCAATGGAGATTGCTATGGATAAACTTAAATATATGTATAACTTTTGCATAAACGGAACATGCAGACACAAAGCCATCTTATCCTATTTCGGTCAGGAACTTGATAAAGAGAGTTGTGATGCCTGTGACGTATGCCTTGATCAAGTGGAGTTACTTGAAGATTCTCTGGTAGTTTCTCAGAAAATTATCTCGTGTGTGGCACGTTTAAATGGGCAATATGGTATAACTCATATCGGTCGAGTTTTAGTTGGCTCAAACGATAAGCGTATCATAGAAGCCGGGCATAACAAACTGACTACGTGGGGTATACTCTCTGATAAAGGCAGACAAGCTGTCCGAAGCTGGATTGACCAACTTGTCTCGCAGGGATACCTCGAAAGAACAGGCGAATTCAACACCATCGAGGTAACAGACAAAGGCTGGCAGGTATTGAAAGGTCAGGATACCCCTCGTCTTTTGAAACTTGCGGAGAAAGCTGAAAAAACAAAAATACCATCCGATTCGTGGGAAGGTGTTGATATGGGTTTGTTTAGCGTATTAAGAGCTTTACGACGTGAAAAAGCTGATGAGCAGGGAGTTCCAGCTTTTATTGTATTCAGCGACTCCGCATTACGAGATATGGCTAGACGTAGACCGTCAACGCTTGGTAGTTTCCTTAATGTAAGCGGTGTTGGGCAAAAGAAATGCGAAACCTACGGCAAGGATTTTATAAAGGTTATTGTAGATTATTGCACCGAGAAATCAGTTGATTTGGACATAAAAATTCGGCAAATTACCCATATAATAGAGCGTGACGAAGATACTATTCCAGATGAATTCAAGCAACGTACATTTAACCTTTTCAGGCAAGGATCAACAGTTAAGGGAGTTGCTCAATCAACTGGACGGGCATTATCCACAGTATTTGGCTATCTTGAGGAATACATAAAACAAGAAAGAATCTCTGATCCTTCTCCATGGGTAAATGATAAGATTAACTCACATATAATTGAGGCTATTGAAATGGTGGGCATTGATAGGTTAAAACCAATATACGAGTTCCTCAATGGTGAGATAAGCTATGATCTAATCCGCATAAGTGTCGCATGTTTTAGAAATGCACATCATACAAATTAATTGCCAAAGTCCTTGTATTATGTTTTATTATATGATACATTAAAGAGAAGTTTTTAGTTTGAGGATTTACTACAATGAATGAGTAGTGATAATCCTTAATGTACTGATTCAAAATGGAGGTAATGCAAATGAAGACTTTGTGATAACTCCCCCGCATAATGAAGGTTAAAAATTTTATGAGGAGATGATGTAGTTGGATAAGCCTGTTATAGCATTGGTTGGAAGACCCAACGTTGGAAAATCAACCCTGTTTAATCGAATAGTACGCAGAAATACCGCAGTGGTGCATGATCGACCCGGTGTTACGAGAGACCGTATCTATGCCGATGCCCAATTGGATGATAGGAGTTTCGTTGTAATTGACACCGGCGGACTTGATCTTTCTCCGAAAGATGACCTTATCGCTAACGTTAAAGCTCAAGTTGACGTCGCTATCAAAGAGGCTGATGCGATAATCCTCGTAGTTGACGTAGTGGATGGACCAACATCTTGGGATTTCGAGGTCGCAAGCAGATTGCGGAAATCGGGCAAACCGATTTACGTTGCGGTAAACAAGGCTGATAACCTCAAGAGAATTGATAATGCCATCGAATTTTGCGAACTGGGCTTTGGTGACCCATTTCCAATATCTGCATTACATGGTCTTGGTATAGAAGACCTTTTGGAAGGCGTATTGGCGGGACTACCTGAAGTTAAAGTGGAGTCGGAAACCAACAAATCCATAGGGATCGCTGTCGTTGGACGACCAAACGTGGGGAAATCCTCTATTGTAAACTTTATACTTGGGGAAGAGAGGGTTATCGTTGACTCACGACCCGGGACAACGAGGGATGCAATAAATATCCAGTTTCGCAGGGATGGAGTTGACTTTGAGATCGTTGATACCGCAGGCATGAGGAAAAAAACTAAAGTTTTTGATGATGTAGAGTCATCAAGCGTTAGCAAGGCAATCGAAAGCATTCGCCGAAGTGACGTTACCTGGATGGTTATGGACGCAACACAGGAACCTGCACAACAGGACAAAGAGATCGCTTCGTACATTGCACAACAAGGCAAAGCCTGCATATTCGTTATGAACAAGTGGGATATAGTAGAGAAGGATCATAAGACTTTTGATAATTTTAGCAAGTTTATCAAAGGTGATATAGCACTTCTGGACTACGTGCCGATAATATCTGTCTCTGCGCTTGAAGGTCTTCGAGTCAATAAAATCCTTGATCTGACTCAGATGATCTTTGCGGAATATTCCACACGAATTGCTACTGCTTTGTTAAACAAGACGTTTGGAGGAATAATAAACGATATTCCTCCTCCGACAGTTTCAGGAAAAAGACCTTCTCCTAAATATATTACACAGGTATCAACCAATCCACCAAAGTTTATAATTTTTACGACTTATCCTGAACTTATAAAACAGCCTTATGAGAGATACCTTATAAATCGTCTACGAGAATCCTTTAGTTTTGAAGGCTCTCCAATCGTGATTCAATTCCGATCTACCCGTAGAGATAAAAAATAATAAACAAAGGATGAAAATGGAAAAGAATTTTAATCACGAATTACACAAATAAGCGAATCTCGTTCCGCCGAGTAACGGAAGAAAAGATTTCACGAATAGAATTCCAAAAAATTCGTGTAATTCGTGATAATAAAAAACTTATGGTTATCTTCTAATCATCTCTCCTTTATATGAAATGTAATCGTTAAAAAATGCCATTTTGGCACAATTGTAGGATGGGTAAATGGTTTTGATTTATTGTTTTTACAAGATTCATCAGCTATTAATTATTGTAAATGTAAATAACAAGCAAAAACCATTTACCCATCCTACTGTAAACCCATTTTTTAACGATTACGAAATGGAGGAAAATATGCGTGGAGTTGTGTTATTAGGTGATAGAGAATGTTGCGTGAAGGAATTTTCTGATCCAATACCGAATCCCGGTGAAGTCAGAGTCAAAATGATAGCTTCGGGTATATGTGGAAGTGACCTTCATCTTTACCGAATGAATAAAGAGCAAGCCAAAAGTCGTGGCGACAGGGTCCCCGGTCATGAACCTTGCGGGATCGTGGATATGGTCGGGCATGGAGTAAAGAAAGTCAAGGAAGGTGACAGGGTGACTGTATATCACTATCTTGGCTGTGGACATTGCGAGTATTGCGCTTCAGGAAATCTTATGTGGTGCAGAGAAGCTAGAGGATACGGCGGACCTGTTGATGGCTCTCATGCTGATTTTATCATTGCTGATGAAAGAAACTGTGTGCCGATGCCAGATTCTGTCAGTTTCATTGACGGTGCATTCATAGCATGTCCGGGTGGAACTGCATTTTCTTCAATGAAAAAGCTGGACGTCAAAGCAGGTAATCCAGTTGCTGTCTTTGGGTTGGGTCCTGTAGGTCTCAGCGGAGTCACAGTGGCAAAGGCTATGGGTGGAAAAGTTATAGGCGTTGATGTTCTCGATCTTCGTCTGGATATTGCGCAAAAAATGGGTGTAGATGCCGTTGTAAATGCTCAAACAGAAGACGTCGTTGGCGCAATACGAAAATTTACAAATGGTAAAGGCGTACCTCTGGCATTTGAAGCGTCAGGAAGCACTAAAGGCAGGACAGATATTGTTAATTCCCTGTGTCGTGGAGGAAAAGCAGTATTCGTCGGAGTCGGAAGCAATGAAAACGTTATCAATCCCTCTCAGATAATAGGGTCACAATTGACATTAATGGGTTCTTTTGTTTTACCGCTCTGGTTGACGTGGGAAATGGTAGGTTTCGTTGCCAGTCAGGGAGTTTCTTTTGAGGGAGCAGTCACTCACAGATTCTCAATAGATGACGCACCGGAAGCTTACAAAATCTTTGATGAAGGCAAGACTGGAAAAGTTGTCTTTGAATGGAGTTAATTTATATGGTAAGTAAATTCGCATGCCCTTCTATTTCTCTTGAGGGTATATTAAGCAAACGATATATAGATGCAGTAGAGACTGCATACAAGTTCCTTTCTGATAGATCACCAGATGAACTCAGGAAAATGGTAGGGCAAAAATTGAATTTTATACCTGATTTTGATCAGACTGATAAAAATACGTTTGCAGAAAGCTATCAGAAACCGATTCAGGATGATATTCTGGCTGGTTATGGTATATTCAAGATAACCGAAGGAAAAACTTTACAAATAGATTGGACTGGCGGACATTATCAACTTCCGTTAGGATACCACTATCCTGCTCTTGATAATCTGCTTATTGAGGCAAGGAAAATTGGGATTGTAGATGACACGCATAACAATACACCCGGTATGCCCGTAAAGCTTCTGGCACGAGAGCTTGTAAAATGTGCAAATCTCGTTCCGCCGAGTAACGGAAGAACAAATGCTTTTGATAATGAAAATCTTGAAAATGTAATAAACAGCAAGGATCGCCTTAATCGTGTTACCAGCGTTGATACTGGCACTATTGCGGCAAGTACGGGAATTAAAAGCATCCTTTATCGCTTTCGTGAACTTTATGGAGATATGACTCCTGTGTTTGTGATGCAGGAAGGTAATTATCATGGCACAGATTTCTTTGAACAACGTCTCAGGGGAATGTGGGAATGGATGTTTACAAACGTGGTAATTGAATGTGCCAAACCTAACGATATTGACGATCTATATAGAATTTTCCATAAATATGATAACAGCAAAAAAGAAAAAATTGCCACAGTGATGCTGGAACCCGTTCTTATGAATAATAGGTCTATATACGTTCAACCAGAATACGTTTTCAGGGCAAAGGAGTTATGTGTCCAGCACGAGACTGTTCTATTTCTGGATGAGATTCAAACAAGTATGTGGAGTCCAAAGGTTTTCATGGCTAATGAATACAATGGTGTAGCGGATGTTCTTGCAATCGGCAAGGGATTAACTGCGGGATATTCCCCTCTGGCATACACGATCTGCATAAGCGGTCTGGATAATCAAAGTCAGTATAGTTCCATAAGTACCAATGGTAATGCTGATATGGCGTCATTGGCAGGGATTATTGTGCTTGAGATCGTAAAAAACAATTCGGGTCACATTGAGTCTGCTGGAAATTATTATCACGATGAATTAGAAAATCTTCGCAAATCATATCCTGATAAGATCGTGGAGATCACAGGTCATCGGCATTTGTCAGGCATCAGCCTTGTGAATGGGTCATTAGCAAGCAAGTTTCATCACGACTGTATAGAACAGGGTATATTTGTAAGATTACAAACTTATAAAGAAGGGTCATCAACAATTATAACCAAACCGCCGATCATAGTGGATTGTGATGACGTAGATTTAGTTATAGACAAAATGAATAACTGCTTGAAGAATATTTAAATATTGAATATCCAGAATTTTTGGAACGTTATCTACCCTTACATTTATTTCTTCGACATTACTTTCTGTAATACTTCAATTAGCTCTTTAGTTCTGTAAGGCTTGGATATAAATCCGCTGAATCCATATTGTTCGTAGTCAGATAACACTGGATCATTGGAGTAACCGCTTGATACGATCACTTTGGTTTCGGGTGCGATTTGTAAAAGTGATTTAATTGCTTCTTTACCTCCCATTCCACCGGGGATAGTAAGGTCCATGATAACCACATCATAGGGATCGTCTAACTCTTTTGCTAATCTACAGTTTTCGATTGCTTCAAATCCATCAATAGCAACTGTAACCTTATGCCCCAGGTTGCCAAGAATAGCCTGAGTTATCTCTCTAATTATCTCCTGATCATCCATTACCAATATTTTCAATCCAGTAAGAATGTTCCCTTCTTCTACGGCTATTTCTTTTGGAATTTCCTTTTCAGATTCTGCGGGTAGATAGATATAAAAAGTGGTTCCAACTGAAATCTCTGAATCTACCGCAATGTGACCATTATGTTTCTTGATAATAGAATATGCTGTTGCAAGTCCTAATCCACTACCCTTTTGCTTTGTTGTAAAGTAAGGATCAAAAACTTTCTGGAGATATTCCTTTTGTATTCCTATGCCATTGTCTTCAATATATATTTTTACATATTTTCCAGCTTTTAATGGAAGAACACCTTTTGATTCTATATATATATTTCTAGCGCCAATTTTGATTACGCCACCTTTGGGCATAGCCTGATCTGCATTAATAACTATATTGTTTATTGCGTGGCTTATCTGTCCTACATCAACTTCCACAGGCCAGAGATCATTGGGTATATCAAATTCTTCACATCTGATTTTTGAGCCTTTCAAGGCAAAGCTAACCGAGTCATTAAGTATATCTCGGATTGACGTCAATTTTAATACCGGCGTTCCGCCTTTAGAAAAAGTTAATAACTGTTGCGTAAGCTTCTTTGCTTCCATTGACGCCTTTTCAGCATCTAACAGTCTTTCATAGACTTTATCTCCGGGTGTTAAATACATTCTTGCAAGAGATACGTTCCCAAGAATACCTGTCAATATATTGTTAAAATCGTGGGCAATACCTCCGGCGAGTATACCTATTGACTCCAGTTTGTCAGTTTTGATGAATTCATTTTCAACCCTTCGTTTTTCTGTTATATCACGAAATACAATTATAACACCGATAATATTACCTTCTTCATCTCTAACTGGCGCACCGCTATCAGCGATTATAAGTTCTGTACCGTCTTTTGCTAAAAGAATTGTGTTATTAGAAAAATCAGCGACTTCACCAGTTTCAAGAACTTTTTTTACAGGATTCTCTAGGTTTTCACGGTTTCTTTCATTAATTATTTTGAATACCTCTGTCAATTGCTTTCCCACAGCCTCTTCTTCAGTCCAGCCTGTGAGTTTTTCAGCAACTATATTCATCAGAGTGACATTACCTTCTGTATCGGTGGTGATGACCCCATCACCGATAGAGCGAAGAGTTACAGCAATTCGTTCCTTTTCAGCGGCAAGTGATTCGCGCAATGCGACATTTACCAATGCTCTTGCCATCCCTGCCCCTATGATACTAAGAAGGTTAGCAGAAGTCTCGTTAATGTTTCGTCCTGTGATGTAGTTATCAACAGCTACTATACCTATTCTTTTGTCTTCTGCTATAACACAAAGACAGATATTATCTCCTCGTTCATCCCGTTTATAGAATCCCGGACATGGGGGGTAATATCCCCAGATTGACTCGAATTTATCTTCATCTTTACCTTTGTATAGAAAAACAGAAGGCTGATCTACTCCGAGTTTTTCTTGCAATATTGATTGGTCTACTACAACAGTGTAACCATCATCAGTAGGTATACTTAATGCGCTATAAGTTTCATGCTCATTTTTATAAACTTCACCTTCATAGTTTGTACCCCACAAGCCATGCACCTGTTCTTCATTAGCCTTACGTATCCATATACCAGCACGGTCAAATCCAACTTCGCGCAAACCATCTACAATCACATAGGCTGTATCAGAAAGTGTAAGCTGGCTGTTTATTCGGATATTAATATCCATAAGTTTTTGCATACGTTTGATCTCGGTTTTATTTCTTTTACGTAAAAGCATTACAATCTCCTGAATCAGAAAGCCAACGTTCTTTAGACGTTAGATGAATGATTCTTGCTTTGTCCTCAATGCAATTATTCGTTGACATTTACACTGGTATACTAAAAAGCGAAGGGAAAATCGCTGTCTAGTATACATCTCCTTTCATTGTTTATGTATGTTGGGTTATACTTACATAAGCTTCCCTATCTTATGTATATTAACCTGTTTCCGGAGGTGTAAGGATGTCTAACTCAATATTTAAGTTTGCTGCTAACAATCTCAGGGATGTGCTTGCTAATTGCCTTCCCAGCGAATTACTCTACGCTCCCATTGATGTAGCTAAATACAACCATTCTGCTATGATTGTCAACTTCCTTGGTGATATTATCATCCCCAAGTTCGACTTCCCTTACAATCTACATGGTATTGACTTCCTCAAAAATAAACTACAATCTGCTTGTGATATATCGCACGCTAAAAAACTCTTTCTTGCTTTAGAATCAACA
>Ga0315279_10001445_pt1 | contig 39587 bp, 36 predicted proteins | sample YL17G06_20_MG_FD_203694 | JGI IMG/M metagenome (GOLD analysis project Ga0315279, IMG submission 203694) | Sediment microbial communities from Yellowstone Lake, YNP, Wyoming, USA - YL17G06_20 | ecosystem: Environmental > Aquatic > Freshwater > Lake > Sediment | place: USA: Wyoming | collected...
CGGCAATCTTCTTATGCGCAGAATCTATGATGTTTCCAAAAGTCTGTCGTGAAACATTCATTTGCTTGCCCGCAGCCTCCTGATGCAAACCCTCGAGATCGGCCAGTCTCAAAGCCTCGAACTCGTCTATTGTGAGCACTACCTTCTCGAGGTCATAGATAGGTATGCCCCTAGGCTTGAAGTAGTTCGACCCAGGAGTGCAACAGACGTGTCTGCATTTGAAAGGTCGTGCCATGGGGTAGCCTCCGGTTAATGGCATATGCCAATAATAACGACCACAATGTTTTCTGTCAAGACATTTTGAAGGTGCGTTCATCTTGATATGTTACGGACGGACATTTTGCGGGTGCTCAGGAGTGACTCTCTATAGGAGTGCGGGCCAGACTCACGAATCCAACACCGCTATCGAACGCGTCGTGCAATCGGCGCAATATTGACCTTAAGCAAACTCCCGACGAACAGCGTCGTCTCCTCGATTGCATATTATCGAACTGCACCTATTCGAATGGTCAGATTACCACTACCTACCGCAAGCCCTTTGATTCTCTTGCCGTTACAAACGCTGTCTACCAAAAAGAAAAGGCCATCTCTCCTCAGAAAGACGACCTTCTTGATATCTGGCTCCCCAGATAGGACTCGAACCTGCAACCCTCGGGTTAACGAGACTGTCGAAAAAGTCCTAGAGTAGAGTCTGCTGCATCTGCAATTCCTTGAATTCATTCGAGGCAGGTTCACGCGAAAGCGACCTCAGTGGGGTTTTTCGACAGTCTCAACAGCCCGGCGCTCTGCCATTGAGCTGCCAGGCACAATATTGTCCGCGCGCGCGCAGGCTCTCTAAGGTAGGCCGGAACAACAGGATTTGCCTTGTCTCTTGACAGGCTCGCAAAACCATGGCTCCGAGCCTTGATTTCGAACGCGGTTTCTCTTGCCGAGCCTTTCCGTGGCCCTATTCCTGCGCCTTCTGACTCGCCTCTCTTAGGTCGGCCAGATAAACGTTCCTCACCTTATTGAAGAATTCGATGGCAAGCGCAGCGCGGTAGTCGGGGTACGTCCACTCCAAGGAAACGAAGCTTCCCGATCTATACATTAGCTCAATATCGCCGTAGATTCCTTGGCCGAGATAGATCCGGTGGGAACAATCTTTTGTCGTGGCAAGAACAACCCTCATTCTGTCCAGATAGCCAGGATCTATGTTGACTGACCTACTGACTGACCTCACAAAATTCTTTTCGCATTCGATGGCTGCGAGCTTCAAGCCAACGATCTCGTCCGGCTCGATCAGTTTGCGAAACGAGCAATAGACCTTTAGTAATCCCTCTCCCATCTCTTTTTTGTAGTAATCAGAGTAAGTGAATGGGAAAACGGCGCTGGAAAGCTCGACTGGCCCGTAAGTCGGCTCGAGGAGCGAGAGAGTTTTCTCAATCAGCCCCTGATCCGACGCCATGAGCGCCGCGACTAGTTTGGCTTTGGATGGCTTCCCTGGAAAGATCGGCATTTGTGCTACCAGTGATCACTCGGTGGCTACCGCACGCCCGACTCGCTACAGGCGTTATCCGCGGTTGACCGCGTCCCTCTGCAGGCCTTGACGCAAAGCCCGCAGATCATGGAGCCAATGTTCTCTTGTTTACTGAAGAGTTTGAGCATCTCGGTGCACTTTCCGAGATCGAAGCTCTCGCGAGTTTTTCCGATTGCAGAGGCAGGACATGCCTTGAGACATCTGAGGCATTCGCCGCAGTCTTGAGGCACGACCGTCGCCGGCGTCTCAACAGGTAAGTTCGTGAAGAGACTTCCGTATCTCACCCTGGCGCCGTAGATGGGGGAAACCAGAAGGTTGTTTCTCCCTATCCACCCAAGGCCTGCTTCGCTCGCTACAGCCTTGTGTGCGAGATGGCCGGTGTTAGACTCCCAATTCACTATCTGCGACGAGGGAACTGGAAAGCCTTTATATCCCAGCTCGTGTATCTTGCCGAGAAGCCTGAGCAGAGTTTGGTCAATGAAGAGGTTTACCTGTCGGTAGTGGTACTGGTACGTGCGGGTAGGTCTGTCTACGAGACTCTCTATGACGGCGTCGCTGAGCCTAAACCCGATGGATACCGCGTAAGGTAGCTCGCTTAAGGAAAAAGGGAGCGAACCCGGCGCCTCCAGCTCCCGCCCTCGAAAAGATGCAGTCCCGAAGACGGTCACGTAAGACGAGAGAGCAATTTGCCTGAGTATCTCAGTAAACTCTCTTGCTCTGTCTCGCTCTTCCATCGTGGCCAAATAGCCTCAACGCAGCCCGTAGTTGGGCGCTTCACGCGTTATCGTTATGTCGTGTGGATGGCTTTCGCGAAGAGCCGCGGGACTGATACGGATGAACCTGGCCGTAGTCTTAAGCTCCGCTATCGTCCTTGCGCCGCAGTACCCCATTCCTGCCCGCAGGCCGCCAACTAGCTGGTGAATTGTGTGACCAACAGGACCTTTGTACGGCACCCTTCCCTCTATTCCCTCGGCAACCAACTTACCTTCTTCTGCAGCGAGTTCCTGACCGTACCTGTCTGCGCTTCCCCTTTTCATGGCAGCCAGGACCCCCATACCACGGTAAAGCTTGTAACTCCTACCCTCGTACAGAATTGTCTCCCCAGGGCTTTCTTCTGTGCCGGCGAGAAGGTTCCCTATCATTACCGAGCTTGCCCCAGCGGCGATGGCCTTAACGATGTCGCCGGAGTGTCTTATCCCGCCGTCAGCGATAACGGGGACGCCTTTCTTATCGGCCACGCGCACACAATCAATTATCGCGGTTACCTGGGGCACTCCGACCCCCGCAATCACTCGCGTCGTACACGTAGCACCCGGTCCCATCCCAACCTTGATTGCATCGGCCCCGACAGAGATCAACTCTTCGGCACCTTCTGCTCTGCCCACATTGCCCAGCACGAGTTCGATTCCGGGAGCGATGTTTTTGATGCTCTCGGCTGCCTTGATGACGTTTTCTGAATGCCCGTGGGCGCTGTCCAGGACGAGTACGTCAACCCCGACTCTGACGAGCTCCCGCACCCTTTCGTCGAGATCTTTAGAAACGCCAACTGCCGCTCCGACCCGAAGTCTCCCCTCCGAGTCCTTGCAAGCGCCGGGATATTTGATGCGCTTCATGATGTCCTTTACTGTTATCAGTCCGACAAGGTTGTACTCTGCATCCACAACTGGCAACTTCTCGATCCTGTGCTTGTGGAGTATCCTCGTCGCCTGCTCAAGCGTCGTTCCTTCGGGTGCGGTAACCAGGCCTTCGCGAGTCATTGCTTTCTCAACTGGCAAATTCACGTCCTCGATAAAGCGAAGGTCCCGGTTCGTCAGAATCCCGACGAGCTTTCGACCCTGGGTGACCGGCACACCGGATATCTTGAATTTCTCCATGAGCTCCAGGGCCTTCCTGATAGGAACCTCGGGAGAAAGGGTGATGGGATCGGCGATCATCCCGCTCTCGCTTCTCTTCACCCTGTCAACCTCCGCCGCCTGCTCTCCGATTCCCATGTTCTTGTGGATGAAACCCATTCCGCCCTCCCTTGCAATAGCTATTGCAAGTGCTGCCTCGGTCACGGTATCCATGGCAGCGCTCACGAGGGGAATGTTGAGCTCGATGTTTCTGGTAAGCCGCGTCTTGGTGTCTACTTGAGCAGGAACTACGGATGACCGCGCGGGCAGGATTAGAACGTCATCAAAGGTAATGCCGTCCGTATTGACGAACTTTTCCTGCATTTGCGCGACCCCCAGCAGCAAGGATATGTTGCGCGAAGACGCCATAGTCTCATGTTCATATATGTGTATATGAGTCTACGACGTGGATAGCCTTATACTTCCCTCGATTCTCCTTTTCAAGAAGAGAGCTCGCCTCGGGCATGACCGTAGGGTCCGGTAAGTATTTGATAATCAACGAGATCCGTAAGGAGTATTAGTCAGACATCAAGAACCCTTCTTCTGAGAAGCGAAGTAGTACCTGACACCCAGCTTTATCGCAAGAAGGTTCTCGTTGTACGCATATCCCGAAGGGAAAGCTTCTATGTCCTTAGAGAATATGTAGTGACCAGCCACGTCACATACAAGAGAGATACCGGGTCTTACAAAGTAGTCGAGGCCCACCGTTACGTACCCGCCGGGGTTGCCACGCTGTAGCCTTTCTCTTGTAATCGGGTCTTTCATGACCCTCCTGTCTTCGAGCACAGACCACACGTAGTAACCCACACCAATCCCTGCTTTCGGAACGTACTTGCGGGTCCCGTACCTGTACTCGACACCGACGGTCACTGGCTTGGCAGTCGTGACCCTCATATTGTCGAAGCTGTAAGCCTCCCAACCATAGCCGACAGTCATCAAACCGGAGAGATAAGGCTTAAACACGTAACCAAAGCTGATGTCTCCGTACAGTCTGGGCTTCGTATTGCTGTGAATTGTGTAACCGTCCATCGGAATCTTGGAGCCGTTCATCTGATCGTCGGCAAGATACAACATCGTCCCGCCTGCGGCACTCATAAAGGCGCGCCCGGTTACATCAGCAGAAAAGCACGTTCCACAAAGTAAAGAAAACAAAAGGCCCGCAATGGCAACGCACCGGACGGGTTTCATACTATAGGACTCCTTTCAGACGAACTATGCCCCGGCGAAGAGCGCATGCACCAACAAGGCTAGTCCAGTATATACAGACGCAGCTAAGACTGTCAATACTAGTGATGACTTTGGAATTCCTTTTGGAGATCGTGGCCAGGTATTCGCAGAAGCCTCATGGCAGGTCATTCCAATAGACTCGGTAGCCCTCTAGATCCGAGAGGGACGGTAGGTCAATCCACTCCTGACGTGCGCTTTGGCTCAACAGACGCGTGCGCTTTGCTGTTGACGCGGAGCGAGCCGTCGGGTATGCTCTTCCCAGAAATTGTTGAAGGATTGCGGCTCGGCAACGTGTAAGCTCCCGTTTAGCTTCAGGAATCGATGACTCCATGTGACTCTCTGGCGGTGTAGCTCAGCTGGTCAGAGCAGAGGAATCATAATCCTTGTGTCCGGGGTTCGAATCCCTGCACCGCCACCACCTTCCTCTTGCTGGCAGTCTTCTGTTGAGAGTCGGCCTAGCACGGACACATACCTGCGAAGAACACCAAGCTTAAGATGTTGACAAAAAACGTCAGAGGATTTATCGAAGCCAAACGGCTCATTTCGCGACAGGATTCCGTCCTGGTGGCAGTCTCCGGTGGGGCAGACTCTGTGGCCCTGCTCTACGTGTTGTTTGAGTTACACAAAGACATGGGTTTCAGTCTCGAGGCTGCACATCTCAATCACGGGATCAGGGGAAGGGCAGCCGAGCAGGATGCCGTCTTTGTCGAGAAAGTGTGTCAGGAACTCGGGGTTCGCTGCCACGTTGAACGGGTTGACGCCCCTTCGCTTGCCCGACGTGCCAAGCTCTCACTAGAGGAGGCTGCTCGTGAACTGAGACACAAGTTTCTAATAGAGAAAGCACAGACAGGCAAGCATAACAAGGTCGCTCTGGGCCACACTATGGACGACCAGGCCGAGACTGTCCTCATGCATCTCATCAGGGGCGCGGGGGTTCTTGGGGTCTCGGGAATGAAACCGATTTCAGAACAGGGGATTCGGCCCGACTCACGAGTGTTCTTTATCAGGCCATTCTTGGCCACGAGTAGAGCCGCGGTCAGAGATTTCCTCGCATTGAAAAAGATTTCATTCAGGGAAGATGCATCCAATATTGATATGACCTTCACCCGGAACAGGGTCCGCCACGAGCTAATGGAAATCCTCAGAGCAAAATACAACCCACGAATCGTTGAGGCACTGGGCTCTCACGCATCTCTCGCCGCAGAAGTGGACGACTATCTGAGTAGAGTGGCTTCGGAAGCATACCAGTTCTGCGTGCGCGAAGAGGCCAGCGAGAACATTGAACTTGAACTGACCCCCTTCCTGTCCTATCATGTTTGTGTACAGAGCTATATCCTTAGGGAGGCCTTTCGTAGACTTTGCGGAAGCCTCAAGGATTTTGGGTTCACTCACGTTGCATCTTTGGTTAATCTGGCCTCCTCAGGACAATCCGGTGACTCGGTTGACGTTGCATCGGGCATAAGCGCCAGGCTAGATGGGCGGAGTCTCTGGATTGGGCGGACGTCAGCCCTGCGTTCGGAAAAGGACAATAGTCCGAGATTTCTTGTTCGGCTTGAGCCAGGCAACGAGGCTTGGCTTCCCGAGTTAAGTCTTACGATTGCTAGCGAAGTACTAAGCAAAGATGCGCAGGATGACAAGCCTGGAATTAACAAGCTTCGGAAATACAAGCTTGGGAAAGGCACGCCTGGGATAGACAGGTTTCCGATAGACAGGCTTGGGAATGACAAGCCTGGAAAGGGCAAGCTTGGACGACACAAGCTTGGGAAAGACGACTGTTTGAAGAGTGACCCTGACAGGGTGTTCTTTGACCTTGAGAAGCTTGAGCCACCACTCGTCCTGCGGAATCTCGAACCGGGTGATCGAATAGCCCCGTTTGGCATGGATGGCACCAAGAAGATTCAGGACCTGCTTGTCGACTTGAAGGTACCAAGGGCCAGGAGAAGAAAACTGGTAGCCTTCTGCGACCGAAAGCAGATTCTCTGGCTCGTCGGAGTAAGAAGAAGCGGAGCAGCACCGGTGACTAGAATGACGAGATCCGTTCTCAGTTTGAGGGTCGTGGCAAGCCCTGATGGCAAGCGCTGATCGCAACAAGCCCTGATGGGCTTGGTTTGGAGTGAACCACCTGTGATAGAACCCGAGAAGAAACCTCCCGAAGACAAGCCTCTACCCGGAGATGATAGGCTTCGGGACAAGGAAAACCAGAAGCAGGGTCCTCCCCTCCCGCCTCTGCCCCCTCGTGGTAGGGTCGGAGGCTCTCGGAGGGGTGTGCCATTGTCGCCATTGAGACCCTTCAGAACGCTCGCTTTCTGGATAATGTTGATACTTCTCACCGTGCTTATGTTTGAATTCTACTTCTCGGCGAAACCCAAAGAAGTGGAAATCTCTTACTCAAGATTCTTTAAAGAAATCAACGCTGGCGACATTGCATCAGTGACAATTTCCGGGAAGGAAGTGAAGGGAGAGGTCAAGACTCAGGCCGTGACGGACTATCGCGGCAAAAAGCTGACATTCAAGAAGTTCAAGGTTTGGCTGCCCACAGAGGATGCTGACCTTCCTGACAAAATATGGAAAAAATGCCCGGACGCCGAGATCAACTCCCAGCCGGAAGGCATGAACTGGATCGGTGTGCTCATCTCCTGGCTCCCTATAGTTTTGATAGTTGCCTTTTGGCTTTTCATAATCCGGCAGATGCAGGCAGGCGGAAGCGCGGCTCTCAAGTTTGGAAGAAGCAAGGCAAAAGTGATTCTAGAAGATAGACCAAAGGTTACGTTCAGAGACGTGGCTGGGGCTGACGAAGCGAAGCAGGAACTTCAGGAAATAATCGAGTTTCTAAAGGACCCAAAGAAGTTTCAACGCCTCGGCGGCAGGATTCCAAAAGGTGCGCTTCTTCTCGGGCCCCCTGGGACAGGAAAGACGCTTCTGGCAAAAGCAGTAGCGGGAGAGGCGGGGGTGCCTTTTTTCAGCATGAGCGGCTCCGACTTCGTCGAGATGTTTGTGGGGGTCGGGGCTTCAAGGGTTCGGGACCTGTTCGATCAGGGAAAGAAGAACGCTCCGTGCATAATCTTCATTGACGAGATAGATGCGGTCGGAAGGCAGCGTGGTGCTGGCCTCGGAGGTGGTCACGACGAAAGGGAACAGACTCTCAATCAACTTCTGGTTGAGATGGATGGCTTCGATTCAAACGAAGGAGTCATTCTCCTTGCAGCCACTAACAGACCGGACGTCCTCGACCCGGCCCTCTTGAGACCGGGTCGTTTCGACAGACAGATCGTGATTGATAGACCCGACGTCCGTGGCCGCGAAGGGATTTTCCGCGTACACACAAGAGGCATTCCTCTGGCAGACGACGTGGACCTCAAAGTGCTGGCGAGAGCAACACCCGGTCTTGCCGGCGCAGACCTTGCGAATCTCGTCAACGAGGCTGCTCTCCTTGCCGCAAGAAGGAACAGAAAGAAAGTTCTCATGGAAGATTTCGAAGAGGCAAAGGACAAGGTCATGATGGGCACCGAGAGAAGAAGCCTCATCATAAGCGACGAAGAAAAGCGCACCACTTCCTACCACGAAGCCGGCCATGCTCTCATAGCCAAGCTACAGCCGGGTTCCGACCCGATTCACAAAGTTACAATTATCCCCAGGGGAAGGGCCCTCGGACTTACTCACTTACTTCCAATCGATGAGAGATATACGCGCACGCGAGATTATCTTCTCATGACTCTCACCACGCTGATGGGAGGAAGAGCCGCGGAGGAACTCGTATTCAATCAGATCACGAATGGCGCCGCAAATGACATAGAAACGGCGACCGAGATAGCGCGGAAGATGGTGTGCGAGTGGGGCATGAGCGAAAGGCTCGGTCCGATAAGTCTCGGGAAGAAAGAAGAACTCATCTTTCTGGGCCGCGAGATTTCTCAGCAAAAGAACTACAGTGAGAAGACTGCCGTTTCCATCGACGAAGAGATAAGGGCCATCGTGGAGGGAGCACACGAGAGAGCAAAGAAGCTTCTTCTTGAGAACACGGAAAAACTTCACGACCTTGCCAACGTGCTTTTAGAGAGGGAGATCCTGGACGGCGAGGAAATAGACAGGGTGCTTCGAGGGGAGAAGCTAGAGCCTACCACCAGGGTGCGACCGCAACGCGCCCCTGCGGAGAGCCAGGAGGAAACAGCTAAGATCAGTCAGACGGAATCGCCTAAAACCGAAAGGAACGAAACCCGTGAGGGAGGCGCGCAAGTCCAAGACGCGGCGAGTAGCTAAGCTCGCAAAGATTGAAAAAGCCGTCCACTCTATCCTGGAGGCGATAGGAGAGGACCCGGATAGAGAAGGAATCAGGGATACTCCTCACCGTGTCGCTCAACTCTACCAGCGGATTTTTGGTGGAATCGGCCAGGACCCGACAAGAGATCTCAGGCTGTATCGCGTCAGCAACCAGGACGGCATGATCCTGGTGAGAAATATCTCCTTCCATTCGATGTGTGAACATCACCTTCTCCCGTTTTTTGGAAAGATACATCTCGCTTACTTGCCGAGTAAGAACCTTGTCACAGGATTAAGTAGCCTCACAAAGGCGGTAGAGGTTCTATCCCAGAAACCTCAGCTGCAGGAGCGCCTCGCCAATGAAATCGCAGATACGCTGATGAAGGCTATTAGGCCGAAAGGGTTGCTTGTGGTTGTTGAAGCCGAACACTTGTGCATGGCCATGAATGACGCGCACAGACTTGGCACGAGCACAATTTCGACTGCGGCGAGAGGTGCAATGCTTGAGGAGCCGGCAAGAGCAGAGGCTCTTTCATTGATAAGCCGCCAAACCCGAACTCGAACCAGGAAGTAGCCATCGCGCTGGGCAACAATGCGCCGCTTCTGGACAAGTAACGCACCCCTCTAGAAAACAGTGAACCGGCTGCTGCCAAGTACCACACGGAAAACAATGAACGAATCTCAGGTAAACGACTCGACGTTCTCATTCCGCGGCGGACGATTAGATCTATCCAAGAAAACTTGCATAGCTGGGATACTGAACGTGACGCCCGATTCCTTCTCAGACGGAGGAAAGTTTCTCGAACCTCAAGCAGCCCTGAGACACGCTGAGAAGATGATAAAGGAGGGGGCTGATGTAATAGACGTGGGCGGAGAGAGCGCGAGACCCCGTTCCGTACCCGTCAAGGAATCCGAGGAAATAGCCAGGGTTGTGCCCGTGATCTCCGAGCTCGTAAAGCGCTTTGATGCGGTCGTCTCCGTTGACACTTACAAGGCATCGGTTGCCAAAGCCGCCCTGGACGCCGGGGCGCACATCATCAACGACGTCAGCGCACTTCGTTTTGACCCGGAGCTCGCGGATGTGGCTTCCGCGTATGGGGCTGGTCTTATACTGATGCACATGAAGGGCACACCCCTCACGATGCAAGATAATCCGGAATACAATGACGTAATGTTCGAGATAGCGGACTTTCTCAGGAAGGCAATCGATAACGCCAGGACGGCTGGAGTCCGCTTTGAGTCAATCATGGTTGACCCGGGCATTGGATTCGGGAAAAAGCTGGTGCACAATCTGACAATTCTCAAGAGTCTTTCTCAACTCAGATTGTTGCGAAGACCGATCATGGTGGGCCCCTCAAGAAAATCTTTCATCGGTCAGCTTCTTAATGTGCCGGTCGAGGAAAGACTTCCCGGTACTCTAGCTGCGATTGTCATCTGCGTTCTATCTGGCGCCTCCGTGGTAAGAGTTCACGACGTAAAAGAAGCAAGAGAAGCCGTCGTTATCGCTGACGCAGTGGCAAGAACAGGAGACTAGCCGAAAAACATCGGGTGCCGTCCGAATCGGTTCCATCCGAAAAGGCTTCATCTGAAAAGGCCGCATCAGAACAGGCTCCGGTCGAAAAATGATGCAACTCTCATGACGATGTGCTAAGAATCAGCAGCAAGCTGTTGAAACTGTCGAAAAACTGCTTAGCATGTATCTGGGAGAACCCGGAGTAGGTTCAACAGACGTTCTATTTGCATCGCGACGACTGAGCATTTGTCGGTTGCGCAGTCGAAAGCTGTCGGAGAATCGTCTAATGGAGCTTTTCAGCCACCGCTGGTACCTCGATCTGATTGATATCGCAATCGTGGCCTTTCTTTTCTACAAGCTATTCATGCTTGTAAAGGGTACACGCGCATCGCAAATGTTCGCTGGCCTTGTTGTACTAGTTGTCGCCTCATTGGTAGCACAGTGGGTCCAGCTCAATGCGCTAAACTGGATCATAAGCAGTCTAAAGACAGTCTGGGTTATTGCGTTTGTAATAATATTCCAGCCTGAGCTGAGAAAGGGCCTTGCCCTAATAGGCCAAAATAGACTATTTGGTCCCTTCATAAGGGTCCAGGAGTTTGGCGTGCTCGGAGAAATTCTGAAGGCCGTGGAGCAAATGTCGGAGGAACACAGAGGTGGCCTGATAGTGATGGAAAGAGACGTCGGGCTGCGCAACTATGAAGAAACTGGCACCCCACTAAACGCAAAGGTCACGTCCGAGCTTCTTCTCACGCTCTTCACACCACACTCTCCACTGCACGACGGCGCTGTAATCATAAGGGGCGATGAGGCGGTAGCTGCAGGATGCCTGCTGCCCTTGAGCGAGAACCCCCGTCTGCCCGCCGACCTGGGGACGAGACACAGAGCCGCCATAGGACTTAGCGAGGAAACGGACTCGGTTGTAATTGTCGTCTCGGGAGAAACGGGGTCTATCTCCATGGCCTCTCGTGGCGCTCTCAAGAGGCGACTGGACAAGGGCACGCTTCGGAGCGAACTCAGCAGATTGCTTGTAAGAAAAGCGCCTGAGCGTGCGAGGACAGGAGCTGCCCTCGCATAAAACGGCAGAGAAACGGCAGCACGTCCGCAGATGGTCTCATTCCGCCGCAGCCTCACTTGCCTGTTTGTTCCTTTTCCTGTGCTCCGATTTCTTCCTTCACCAGCTTGAATGGAATAGTGCCCGAGCTCAGGAGCTTCTCATGGAACTTAGAAAGACTAAACCTGGGACCGAGCCTTTTCTTCTCTTCCTCTCGCAGAGTCAGGACTTCAGCCTTCCCGATGGCGTAACTCGAGGGCTGAGAAGGCGAATAGGTGTACCTCCTGACTTCGGCGACGGCATTTGGTCTTTCTATCAAGGCCTCTGAAATCAGAAACTCAACCGCCTCATCGAAACTCATAGTCCTCGTGTGCAATCCCAGGTCAACGACCACGCGGGCGGCTCTCCACAGCATGTCTTTCAACTGGAACAGCTCTACCTCTCTGCTCCTGTAGAAGCCGGCTTCCTTCATCAGCTCTTCGCAATAGAGTGCCCATCCTTCCGCAAAGACAGAATTCCCACACAGGTGGCGGACCTTGGTAGGAACGCGATTAGAATGAACACGCTGCAGGTGATGACCGGGATAGCCTTCGTGCAGGGCCGTAAGGATCATGGAAGCATAGCTGTGCCCTTTGAGCTGATCCGTCTGCACTTCTATCGACGCGTTTGTGTCCACTGGCGTTACAAAGAAGAGACCTTCTTGCTTCTCGTCAAAAGGTCCAGGCCTAACGTATGCAGCATAAGGGATGGTGCTTCTCTCAAAAGAGGGGGTATCAATGACTCTTAGTTCTTCACCGGCCGGAACGGGAACGAGATTCTTGGCGAGAACAAACTCCCTCGCTTTTCTCATGTGCTTCTCGTATTCCGTTCTTAGCTTCGAGGCGTCGGGATGATTTTCTTTGAGAGCTTCGACTACGTCCTTCCAGTTCTTACCTGGATGAAGCTCGTTGCTGAGACTTTCTATCTGCTCTCTGGTCTCCGCCAAAAGTCGACGCCCCATCTTCTCGAGCGTTCTCGTGTCGATGTCCAGCATGTGTTGGACCCTTAGCTTAGTCTCGAAGAGATCGCGTCCTATGGCGAAATCACCGCTTGACCTGGGCAGGAGATCGTCTTTTAAGTAAGTCTCGAAGTCTCTGATAGCTTCGATAGAGGCTTTCAAGCTTGATTCCAGCTCGCTTCTTGCCTTGGGCACCCTGCCACCCAAGTAGGTGACTGTCTCCTTTATGAACCCGTCTGCCCCCTTGAGCATACCCAGAGCTGTCGTCGTGAACACAGACGGCGGATTCTCAAGATTCTGCTTGGCTTCAGCCAACACACGCCCGAACTCTTTCAATCTACCTGCTACCGAGCTCGCACGTTCCTCAATGGGTACGACTTCCCTGGAAACCAATAGAAACAAACCATATAGGCTGATTTCGACGTAAAGGGTTGGGTCGAGCCAGGGTCTCATCATTTTTTCGATCTCAAGCACTTGAATCTCGGAGTTACTAGCAACAAGCCGAGCATCTATGGACGCGGCTATGGAGAGTCCTCCATCTGACAAGAGCTTCTCGGCCCGCTTTTTGAATTCGCGAAACGTTCGCACTTGCTTATCAAGCGACAACCTGTCGTAGGTGGTCAACCTGTGATCGAAAGCGTGTACCCCCACCATCGTGGCCATTTCGGGGTAGGTCTCAATATAGAAGTCAAAATACTCGTCAGACAGGGCCCTTGCTTTTTGCTCTCCTTCCATGTCTCCCTCCTTCACTGAAAGGTACAGAACGGCGTATCTGACGAGATGCTAATCTGCGAATGTTGTGGTGTCAAATGGAATTGCAGGCGTTGGGGGGTCACTGGGAATAGACTGGCTGCTACCGAGCTCTAACGGTAGATTACCTTTATCGCACCCCACGTCATGTTCCCAACGTCAACGGCAGGAACGCAATTTGGGACCCTGATATCCCCTGCATCGTAGAGCCCACTCTTTCCATCGCCACCCTTTACGAGCCACTTGCCCCATGCCGGTGCGGTGCGGCTCTTGAATGTGATTGTGCAGGACGGATCATAAGGGTCTTGCGGAAAAGAGATTTCATTGAGATTGGGCATAAGGAACAGTTTCTCCTCGGTGTCTTTGCACTCATCAAGCTTGAAACCCCAGAAGAACTTACAATCCTTGTCCATGACGGGTTCCGCCATGCCGTTAGTTCCACCCATTTCTGTTTTAGGGCAGCTTCCGGCGTCGGTGCAGGTAACGGTGATTCCGTATATCCCGTTCAGTACACTCTTCTCTGCAGCCGGACCACAGGGGAACCAGAATGAGATATGACTCAAGTTCCTGTAAATGACAAATCCCTGGTCAAGCCTGTAAATCGTGTAAGTGTACGCATACAGGCCTGACTTGTCCGGTCCCTGGACCACAGACGTGATCTCAAAGTCAAAACCGGGGACATTTTGCGGCGTGACAGTCTGCCAGCAGGGCGGAGGCCCGTAAGCAAAAGCCTGTCCCAGGATGGCGCAAACCCCCACAACCACGACCAACATTGTCTTAAGCATGAAGCTGAACACCTCCCACCTTCTTGCCACCGTCTTATCTCGATCACCTCTGGGCCTCCTCGGTGCTGAGAAAAATGGCAAACAAAAAGGTCGAAAACAGAACTTCGGTCAGGTCAACTCCCCAGCGGAGCGAATGAGGTACAAAACCTCAGGGACTTCCGAAAGAGAGACTTCCGAAGGTTTTCGACCGTACCCTAAAGTGCCATCGCACTGTAACTTTTGATTTAATTATACCCTAAATCCCAGATGTTATCAACAAAAAAATGCGCGTGACAACCCAATATGTTGCTAGGTTGAGAATTATGGTGTCAATGGGTGCTTTCGGGTCGCTAAGAAAATCGGGTCAAAAATGCCTGAAGCCTGTCTCTACTAGAGCCCTTTTCCTGCCGCGAGTGCCAATCACGACGACTGATTCCTTGTCTTCGGTGATTTCCCCTATTACTTCGCTGGAAGTTCCGCATCTTTTCGCAAGAGCACGGGCTGCCGGCCTGATCTTGGCGGCAGGGATCGTAAATACGATTTCGTATTCCTCGCCGCTCGAAAGCGCTATCTTGTGCGGCGAAGTGCCAAGAGCCTGCGCCACGGCCCTTGCGTTTGTGTCAATCGGTATGTCTTTTTCCCTCAGGACGAGACCTACCCCGCTCGCTCTTGCAACCTGCATTAGATCTGCGGAGAGACCATCACTTACGTCTATCATGGCAGAGGGCCCAAAGGCGGAGAGCACTCTTGCTTCCCTGATGCGCGGAGAGGGCATCAGATGCTTTGAGATGCATGCGTATCCAGTCTTTCGAAGCGAAGAAGGAAGTCTCCCCTTGAAGTAACCTGCTGTTCTCTCTGCCCAGGCTTCAAGCGCAGCTTTTCGAGGACGATGAGTCAGTTCAAAGTACCTCTTTAGCAACATCAATCCCAACTCTGAACGACCCACAGAACCGGTCATACAGACCTTGTCTCCTGCTCTCGCGCCCGAACGAAGCAGGGGTCTTTCGCCGACAAGAACGCCGATTGCAGATATGGAGATGATGATCGCGCTCGAGCGCACCGTGTCTCCGCCCAGCAAATCTCCGCCGAACAAAGAAAGCGCCCCGGATATTCCGCGGTACATCCTGTCTACAGCTTTGACCGGAACCATTGGCGGTATTCCGAGGGAGATCACGATCCCAATGGCTTCGCCTCCCATTGCAGCTATGTCACTCAGGTTTGCCGCCACGGACTTGAACCCCAGAGCCTCGGGGTATGACCAGTCCAGTCGAAAGTGCACGTTTTCGACGAGCATATCTGTCGTTACGACGATGCGCGCCGTCTCACCCAACTCTATTACCGCGGCGTCGTCTCCGGGCCCCACGATGATGCCATCCCTCTTGGGCTCGGAAAATCCTGAGAGGATTCTCTCGATAAGGCCCATCTCTCCCAGGTGCCTGGCAATGAGTGCTTTTTCGAGCTTTCCTAAGGCTTTGATCCTTAAAGGTTTCATCAAAGGGTTCATCGCGAATTCTCCGTTGGCAGACGCACGATTCCTCCAAACCTCCTAATACGGTGAGCGCTTTGGGCGAATCAAACCCTCACGACGCATCAGCTCCACCAGTAACTCACTCATGGTGATAAGGTCAAGCATGTTGTGATGAAACACCCGGACCATAAGATAAGGGTCTCCCGTTCTTACGAAGCTGTGGTAGAGCTGTGGAATCTCGGAGCTAGGGACATCTCCAACCCTTCTTCTGCGGCACACATGAAGCTCCAGCGTCTGAAGCTTGCAGTTCGGGAGCGATTCTCTCCAGTGTCTTCTTGAATGATGCAGAAGGTCAACATGCGAAAGCTGCGTCACAAATCTGATGCCGTGATAAACAGCGCGATCTGCGACGAAGGGGATGTCGTAGGATTTCCCGTTGAAAGTAACGACGGTCTCAAATTCGCGGAGAAATCTAGCGAGAATTTCTATGAGGCACTTTTCTTCAGAGTAGTCACGGGCAAAGAATTGCTTTATGACAAAGTCGTTCCCCGATAGAAACATTGTCCCGACAAGAAAGGTTGGACAATTGAAAAATCCGGTGCTTTCGATGTCCAGAAAGACGGCTTTTGAGAACCCTGTCCTTCCCAGTTTTTCGAATTCGCCGGCCCTGCCTTCGAGCTTGACGGAAAAAGCGTTTAACTCTGCCTGACGGTAAAGAGAGACGATTCGGTTCGTGTTTCTCTCTATCTCGGACCTGAGCCTTTCGTGGACGTATATTTCGCCGTGCTTGCCCCTCAACACACCGCCTGGTAGGAATTCGTCTACAGAGACAGGTGCCCTGCGATAGGCCTCTTTATCGGTTCGCGTGACCCGGTGCGCGGAGATGAGATTACACAGCGCTTCTCTACTCTTGTTGCTTAGCTTCATCGTTTCACTCGCCCAAAACCAGGCCGTTCTTGCCCATAACCAGAGCTTCTAGCATTTCCCGTGCAGTGTCCTTGCTGGGAATCGGCCAACCATGATATATGTCCGGGTCCTGATGTTGCGCAGGCCTGAGCACCGGAAGCCCGACGCACGAAGGGCATCCCTCAGAACACTCGCATTCCTTCACCAAGGATAGACAGGCTTGAAGCACTTCCTGGATGAGCTCGTATGCTCTTTCGGCAAACCCGAGGCCACCTTGGAATCTGTCGTAAATGAAAATGGTGGGCGTACCCGTATTGCTGCTGTCTATGACACCCCCGATGTCCTGTCTGTCACACATTGCGAAAAGCGGGACCACGTTTATCATCATGTTTCGTATGCCCGCGAGCCCCTCAACGGGATTTCTGCCTCGCGCTCGGATTTGTTTGAGGAGCGCGACTGAGGGTACGAGCCACATGCTACTCGTTTCAAGGTGCTGCGCGGGAAGATCGAGAGTTTTGTATCCAATGCTGTCGAGGCTATAGAATTTTATCTTCTTGAAAGCGATCGTTGCCCAGGTTACGTCTGCGTCGCCAAGGACTATTCTCTGGCCCGTCAATTCCTTTTCCTTTCTCTGCCTCAATACCCTCAAGCTGGTGTCGAGAACAGGCTGCGTGTAGTAGTCCACCTCCGCCTTTTCCACGTATGCAATCTTCTGCTCCATGTCGAGTTTTCTCGTAAAGTAAGTTTCCCCCTCGTGCAGATAGATAGCTTCCGGATAGACCAGTTCGGGGGCGCTTATCGCGTCAACGGTTCCTATCGCGGTGTTGCCGGCCTTCGCGTCCACGATAGTATAGGTGTCGTCAGAGATGGTCCGCAGATTTACCGAGGCGGCAGGAAAGTCAGTGCTCGACCAGTACCACTTCTTGTCTATTCCCTTTATGTTTCCTTCCTCTTCGAGGACATGAGTGATTTCCTCGGTCAGTGGGCCAAAGAGTTCCCTGTCGGCTTCCGATATCGGAAGCTCGAAGGCTGCGGCGCAGAGGTGGCCCGCAAGAATGTAAGGGTTGTCGGGAGCAACGACGGCACTCTCGGGTGACTGCTTAAAGAAATACTCCGGGTGACGCATAAGGTACTGGTCGATCGGGTCATTATAAGCCACGAGTACGCTCAGAGCCTCCCTGGTGCCCCTGCCCGCCCTACCAGCCTGTTGCCATGTGCTCGCAATGGTACCCGGGAATCCCACCGTGATGGATGCGTCTAGCCCGCCAACGTCTATTCCGAGCTCAAGCGCGTTTGTGCTCACAACACCCATGAGCTCGCCGGAGAAAAGTTGCCTCTCGATTTCTCTTCTCTCTTCCGGAAGATAGCCAGCCCTGTACGGTCTTATACAATCCTTCAGCTCCTTAAGTCCCTTCAGGTTCTTCGGCTCCGTCAGGTTCCTCAGCCCTCTTAGCTCTTTCAGCGTCGTCCTGTGTCTCAAAAGATCATCTGAGGCATACCTGTATACCAACTCTGCCACCACCCTTGCCTTTGTAAACGCGATCGTCTGTATTCCGTTCTTCACGAGCTCGACTAGAAGCTCCTTAGCCTCCACGTTCGAGCTTCTCCTTTCCATCTTTGCATCGTCAAGGAAGGGAGGGTTCCAGAAGACAAAGAGCTTGGGGCCACGAGGTGAACCATCTTTTGAGATTACTTCTACATCCAGACCAGTAAGCTGCGAGGCCAAATCTTGCGGGTTTCTGATAGTCGCTGAGCACAGAATAAACTTCGGATCCGAATCGTAGTGATTGCAGATCCTACGCAGTCTTCTTATGACATTGGCCACGTTGGAGCCAAAAATACCTCTGTACGCATGGATCTCATCAATAACCACATACTCAAGATCCGAAAAGAACCTGCTCCAGCGGGTATGGTAAGGCAGAATTCCCTGGTGCAACATGTCAGGGTTTGTAAGAATCACGTTCGCAGATTCCCGGAGTTTTCTTCTGGCGTGCGGTGTTGTGTCTCCATCGTACGTGCCGAGATGAAGACACGAAGAAATTCTTTCATCTTGAGAAGCCAACCTGAGAAGTCCCTTTAACTGGTCCTGGGCCAGTGCTTTTGTCGGAAAAATATAGAAGGCGTTGGAGTTCTCTCTCGAGAGCAAAGATTCAAGCACGGGTATGTTGTAGCAGAGAGTCTTCCCGCTTGCCGTCCCCGTAACGACTACAAAGTGCTTCCCTTCTCTTGCAAGTTCTACGGCTTTCACTTGATGAGAATAGAGCCGTTCAACACCCGTTTTTGCAAGCGCACTTGAAAGCTCGCCCGACAAAGGCGGCGAGAGTTCCTCATAGACTGCCTCTCGCGCCTCGAGTCTCTTTACATACTTTACTCTTCCTTTGTAATCTGGAGAGGAAAGCAGATTCTCGAGCGTCTCCTTAACCGTGACCTCAGCTTTGGCACTCTTGTCAGAAATTTGTCTCATTCCCGCTTACCTCGTATGTCTACCTGCGGACGTGCACGGGAGGCTCTACCGGTTACGGGTAACCCTACCCCGTAAATCCACTCGTGAAGTCTCAACCGTTCCGAGAACCGATAGCTTAGCTGCACTGACGCTGTATCGTCCGAACACCAGATCGGGACGCCACGAGTGTGTGCGAGTTAAGCCGGCATCTATTTGATTTCGAGCGCAAGCAGTCTCTCCATGAGTTTTGCACTCCTCGCGGCCTGCCCGGCATGACAATTGTTGAAGAAGAGGTAAGTCTTCCGTGCAGTCGCGGCCAGATCTTTTATCTTGCCCAACCACTCCATCAGCTCTTGTTCGGTGTAATCATAGTCATACCGATCGCCCCCGCCTCCACCGCTTGCCCACCAATTTCTGGCGTTTCTCCCATGAAATCTTATGTAACCTGGTTCGGCCGTGTACCTCACAACCGGTGGCACCAAACCCCTCAACCGGGGCTCATCTACGGCGCAAAAAGAAATGCTCTCTTTCTCAAGAAGGGAGAATATCTCGTCTTTCACCCAGGAGTCATTCCTGAATTCAACGACCAGAGCAGTATCCCCGAAGTTTCCTCGCATTTTCTTGAGAAAGTCCAGATTCTTTTCGTTGTACTTGAATCCCCACGGAAACTGCGCCAGAACCCCGCTGAACTTTCCTGCCTCAACGAGCGGACGGCAAGAATCCAGAAACTGCTCGTAGATGGCCCGGTCGGTACTCCCCTCGTGCGTCATTGCCTTGTTCGCCTTCACAAAGAATTCAAACCCTGGCGCAGTCTTCTTCTCCATCTGGTGAAATACGGCTGGATGCGGGATCCTGTAGTAACTGGAATTTATTTCCACGACGTTGAAGTGCTTTGCATAGTAAGAAAGCATGTCACCTTTTCGAATGTCTGGCGGGTAGAAAGTTCCTACCCAGTCATCGAAACTATATCCACTCGTGCCTATTTTTATCATGGCGGTTCTCTCTGAATGTGAAGGCCTTAGACTCGAGAAGTAACTCGATTAACAATGGAGCATTGCTGTTTTCCAAGTTTGGGCGAGTTTCTCAGGACTGTACTTCGTGGCAACCCAACGGCAGCGATCTCACCTGCACGTGCGTGCCGGCCAGTGGGTTGGATCTCTACTTACGTGTCATCGCGATTTCTTGGCAGAGCAATCGGGTGCGCCTAGTCGTTAGGTTTCCCTCTTGGTTTCCCAAAATTCTCTCACTTTCTTGAAGCGTTCGATTCGCTTGTTGATCTTGCTGATTTCGCGAGGATAGAACTCAAACAGGGTATCGCAGAGCTCTAACATCCATTTTTTCCGTGAGTACCCAGGTATTACTTCGATTACCTCCGAAGTGGCGATCTGTATTTGCCCCCATCCCAATGCTCCGATTGTAAGACACTTCCAAGAGAGAAATTCGACAGGAATGAAATGAACGTTCTCCACTACAATTTTCGTGTTCTTTATCCGATAACCAACTGTGAGAACTACAAAGCAGTTATTATCGTCTTCATAGAAACGTGCAAGACGCTCCACAGAAGTCAGATTTGGCATGTGAAAACCCTCTTCCTTCCTGTGAGTCTTGACATCAACGACGTAATAGATATCGTCTGTGTCTTTGAACGCCAGATCAGCCATTGCGCGGCGAGCGAAGTCTGCCGAGTATTCCTTACAAACACTTCCGAGCAAATCCTTGAAGTTGTCCGACAATATCTCCTGGATTGCGTCACCAGCCGCCCTCGTGCTTGAAGCCGTTCTCGCGCTCAAAAAATCCGGCTGGCAGTTCAGCAAGGTTCTGATATCCCTTTCAATGCGGTGATACTCATTGCTGTAGAAAAGCCTACTTTTCATATTGCTCCCTTCTTTCACCGAAGGACAGCCCCATTTGACTTATACTCTGGCCGTGAGCGCGCTGATTGTCGTTTTGGTAAGCGAGGGTATTGCGTTCCCAGAACACACCATTCGAATAACCCTGTATCGTCCGATCTGCATCTGCCATTGCGAGTCGCTTCTCTGCTAGACAGCAGTGCTGGAGGTCTATCTCGACTCCGCAATAGCGCCGCCCAAGCTTCTTGGCCACAACAGACGTTGTGCCAGAACCAAGAAACGGATCGAATACGAAATCTCCCGTGCGAGAACTGGCCAATATGATTTTTGCGAGTAGTTTTTCCGGTTTTTGCGTGGGATGATCCGTGTTTTCGGGCATAGACCAGAACGGAACAGTGAGATCAGTCCACAGGTTAGAGGGATGTGTAAGCCTGAACTCTCCAAGCTGAGTTTGTTCCCAGTCCTTCGGGTTGCCATTGGCGTCTCTATAGGGTGCTATTACCCTACGCTTCAGCTTCACAGCATCAGCGTCGAAGTGATATTCTCTCGAAACCGTGCAGAACCAGATGTCTTCAGAACAGTTCTTCCAATTTGATTTTGCTCCTCGTCCCTTTTCTCTTTCCCAAGTGATGCGATTCTGAATGATTAGATGTCCGCTCGCAATTGATTGAATCACACCGGATGAGCGCCAGTCTCCGCAAATATAAACAGACGCAGTAGGTTTAAGAATCAAAACCAGGCGCGCGAACCAGGAATCAAACCAGCGTCCATATTCCTCAGTAGATATTTCTTTGAAAGAAGCTGCGCCGAAATCCTTACTAGTGTTGTATGGTGGATCAACGAACATGAGGTCAACGAAGCCGACTGGAAGGTAGTCAAGAATCTGAAACAGATCTTGGTTCAATGTTTTGTTTTGCAGCCTTTCTACAGGTACCCGCTGATCCAAACGGAGAAGTCTCTTGGTATATACGTTTCGTTCCTCATCTGACAAACGTATTGTCCGGTTTCTTGCCGCTCGTTCTTTTTGTTCGTCGGAAATCATAATTTCCACCGGATGGAATTGTACGGAAGCCCACACCTTTTTTCTACACGAAAGCTACCAGCAGCGATCAACAGCAAGACTCGATGGCACAGGCTCCTCCAAAGCTTGCCTAGGGCAACGACTAAGAAACAAGGCTAATCCAACAGGAGACCGTCTGCTTCACCGAGGAGCGGCATCTGCTCATACGTTCCTCCCCGCAACAGACGTCCGGCCCTCTTTCTGTTCGTTCCACCCCATTGCTTGAAGAAAAAGGGTACCCCAGTTGCTGCACACTTGTTGCGAATCTCCAAAACCCACTCCTCCCGGGTCGGTCTCGCATGACATCCAGACTCCCCACCGACAATCACCCAGTCAATGTCAACCAGAGAAAGGTCAGAGAGAGGCCCCAATAACGGTTCTAACGACAAGAATTTAACTTCAGCACTGCATTTTCTCAGCCAATCTACTCGGCTCAGCACATGTTCGTTCTCGACAGAGACCCCCATCCATATATTGGAACTCCATGAAAGCAGTTTATCAAGCTGCACCAAACGCCGAGCTCTTTTGGTTAACACCTGAAACTGGTGCCGCCTACACTGGTTCATGACCTTGAACACTTCTAGGATAAAGCTCAAGGGTACTGCCTCGTGAAACAAGTCGCTCATCGAGTTTACAAAAACGAGGCGAGGGGTCTTCCACTTGAACGGAACCAGGAGCGTCTCGGGATGCGTCGCCACCTCAAAGCCGTTCACGTACTTCTCTGAACCCATAGAGCATAGTCTCTTGGCCATGACTTCGGCGTAACAGTTCTTACACCCCGCGGACAGCTTGGAACACCCTGTGACCGGGTTCCATGACATCTTTGTCCATTCGATCCTAGAGATTGCCATTCTGTACTACCTCAAGGTTCCGAGGTGCCTTGTCGCCACCGAACGAGTTCCACGGCTTGATCCATCGCAAGTCACCGCATGGCACCTGCTCTTATTATGGCGTTCTCGCCAAATTTGTTCCTGAGGTTATCAATTACTTCAAGCACTTTCCGCTGTTTCTCGTCCTTTTTGAAAAGAGATTCTGGTAGACTCAAGCCTCTTTTCACGAGGCCGGAAACGCTCACGCCTATCAGTCTTATCTTTTCTCCTTTCCAGTTTTCTTTCAAAAGCCCTTTCGCCACTCCGAATATAATTCTATCTTCATCGGTGTAGCCCGTGAGCTTTTTCTGTCTTGTTATTGTGACAAACGTACCGTTTCTCAGTTTCAGTGTCGCCGTGTCGCCAAGATAACCTTCTTGCCTGAGACGCCTGCCGACCTGATCCGAAAGCCTTAGAAGTGTTCTCTCCAATTTTTCGAGACTATCCGTATCCTCGCTCAGGGTATATTCGTGACCCATTGACTTTACTGGTACGCCTTCATAGTAAGGAATGACTAAAGAGTCATCTTTTCCGTTTGCCATATCAGAAAGCTTTTCTCCGTTAACTCCAAATTCTGCCCTCAAAATATTAACCGGAAACTTGGCCAGGTCACCAACGGTGGCTATACCCAACCTTCTCAATGCTACCGCGGTTTTGGCTCCCACACCCCACAATTCTTCCACTTTTCGCTTCCAGAAAATCTTCCTGTAATCTTCGCTATCAATCTGAACCAAACCATCCGGTTTTTCGAGACCCGATGCCATCTTGGCCATGTACTTGTTTGGAGCTATCCCTATTGAGGCCGTAAGGTTAAATTCCTCGCGAATCCTCTTCTTTATAAGAATGGCTCCTTTTCTTGCCGCCCCTCCTTCATAAACAGTTCCGGTCAAATCCAGGAAGGCTTCATCAATGCTAAAGGGTTCTACAATTGGCGTGAAATCTTTATAAATCTCAAGAAGCTTGAGGGAAACGTGCACGTATTTCTCGGGATTTCCTTCTACATAAATCCCGTGCGGACAAAGGTAACGAGCCTCTTGAAGCGGCATCCCGGCTTTTACTCCGTACTTGCGGGCTTCGTAAGAAGCAGTTGATACAACTCCTCTCCTGTCTGGGTCGCCGCACACGATAAGGGGTTTGCCCTTATAGCGCGGGTTAAAGACCTGCTCAACCGATGCAAAGAACGCATCCATATCTATGTGGGCTATTGTTCGCACCTGAGCCTCATCCATAAACAACTACGCTCGCATGCGGTGCTACTACAAGCTTGCCACCGACAGAGTGCGTGACAAACAGAGTGCATGGCCGAATCAAAAAAAGCTGTGGCACTCACTCTCCCGCTACTCTCCCGCCATTCTCCCGCGCTTGGCCGAATGCAAAACGCTGAAGCATTCGTTATCCGGCGCAACTATCCCTCAAGCCATACTCTGCATAGAGTCCAGATTAGCGTGCGCGAATCGTAGCAAATCTCAAAATAGTCAGAATTCTCACCCAGAACCGAATAGTAATAGATCTTTGCTTCTCCCTCGCTTTTTGTCCATTCGCCGGTGACCCTCTTCACTTTGATTACTTTACCTTTCCACCTTAAACGAAGAGGGTGCATCTTACCGTTCGTACAAACAGACACAACCTCTATGGCTTCGTTGATTGTCTCGATCATGGCTTTGGTTGACTCACATAATTTCGGTTAATTCACATGGCCTCGGTTGACTCGCATGACCTTAGTTAGCTCAATACCTTCTCAACGACCCGACTACTTTGCCGATCAAACTAAATTGAGTTCCCTCTTTTATAACTATTGGTTCATAGTTCTCGTTCTCTGGCTTAAGCGCCACTTTGTCTCCTTGGAGGACATATTTCTTTACCGTGGCCTCTTCTCCAAGAAGCGCAACCACAATATCGCCTGAATCGGCATGGGATTGTTGCCTTACAATGGCTATGTCTCCGTCGAGAAGCCCCGCGTTCTTCATGCTGTCTCCGCGCACTCTGAGTGCGAAGAGTTTCCCGGGCTTCGCAAGGCTCCTATCAACAGTGATAATGTCTTCTATGTTCTCTTCAGCAAAAACAGGTGTCCCAGCAGCCACCCTGCCAACGAGGGGGATCTCGAGAAACTCTAGTGGCCTGAGTTGTCTGATTTTTCTCGCCTTGCTCATCACCTTGCCCTGAACTTTCATCCCCTTGCCCTGAACTCGGCCAAAGACGAATCTCCAAGACTCGTTCCTCGTGAAATCAATCCCCTCTTTTCTTACTTCTATGCCCCTTGATATCTTTCCCTTTCTTTTAATGCATCCGGCCTTTTCAAGAACTCCCAGGTAATATCTCACTCCGTTGGTAGAGGAAATCCCGAACTCTTTTCCTATCTCCCGTATGGTCGGGGGTGAGCCCTTTTCAAGAATAGAATCCACTATAAACTCGAGGATCTTTCTCGCCCTTGCCCCAAGACCAACCCCTGCTCTTTTGCCATCACCCTTTATTCCCATGCCTTACCCCCTTTATTTTCAATCAATTAGTTTGCTTTGCTCTTACCAAGCTGGGGCTATTTACGGCTTCTAACGGCCTCTCATGACCAACTCGGGCTACCCACGCCGGGGTAGTTCGGTCTGATACAGCATCTCGGACTCTACCTACACTAAACGTTCCATTAGCATTTTACTGCACATTTGTGCAGTTGTCAAGGAAAAAATTTCGGGGTGGCAGAAAAACAGGAACGAACAGATAAGAAGTAACGGACGCAACGATGACAGGCAGAATGCACTCGTTAGATCGCTACCTTAGCCGAACGCTCAGCCAAGCGTCCAACCTGAAGGCCGCTCCTGCCCTGAAGGACGCTGCCGGCCTGAAGGAGACTGTCGGCCAGGACCAGGCCAACTGGCAAAAAACTATTTGACATATTTCGAGTTATTAGGCAATACTGTCGCCATGAACTGGCTTGATATCACCATACTTGTTATCTTTGTCGCCGGTACAATCCAGGGTCTAGTCAAAGGATTCGTGCGACAGGCTTTTTCCCTCATAGGTCTTATCCTGGCTATAATCATCGCTATTAGATACCACGATCTTCTGGCGCGTTATCTCAGCAAGTGGATTCAGCATCCCGCGGCTCTCACGGTGATATCTTTTGTTATCGTCCTTGCGTTTGTGATGTTGCTCTTTAAGCTGATCGGTCTCGCCGCCAGAGCTGCTATCTCTGCGATCCACGTCGGGTGGTTTGATAGATTGGTGGGAGGTGTATTCGGTCTGGCAAGGTCCGTACTCCTTGTTGCAGTCCTGTTTGCGATATTCGTGATGTGCACCGACAAGCCCACTAAGCCCATGATCGAGTCGAGCCTCACGCCAAGGATCTTGGAGGTTTCAAGCATAATCGCCAAATTTCTACCAACCAGGCTTTATGAGAGCTACGCCCGCAACGAAGAGAAGATGAATAAGCAACTGGGTTCCAAGGTTCCTTCAAGTTTGCATGAAGAAGCCGGCGAGCCGACGTCCCTCTGAATAGGTCCCCAGGTCGCGTCCCGCTCTACCGCTCAGCGTACTTTTCCAGTCACTCTGTAGAGATTTGTGATGGGCATTCGCCTGTCCTTGCCGAACGCCTTTGGTGTGATTTTTACTCCTGGTGGCGCCTGCCTGCGCTTGTACTCGCTTTTCTCCACCATTGATATTACGCGGTCGACAATTTTCCCATCAAAACCCTGCGCGACGATCTCGTCTCGACTCTTGTCGTGTTCAACGTATGACTCTATGATCGGGTCCAGTATTTCGTAAGGCGGCAGTGAGTCCGTGTCCTTCTGGTCGGGCCGCAACTCTGCTGATGGTGCTTTGGTCAGAATGTGCTCTGATATCATCGGGCCTCCCGGCATCGAGTTTCTGAATCTTGCAAGCTCGTAGATGACAGTCTTGGGGACATCCTTGACGACTGCGAACCCTCCCGCCGTATCTCCGTAGAGAGTGGAATAGCCCACCGCTATCTCGCTCTTGTTGCCGGTGGTGAGGACAAGCCAACCAAACTTGTTGGAAAGCGCCATGAGGACGTTACCCCTTATTCTTGCCTGTACATTTTCTTCAGTAATGTCGAGGCTCTTCCCTTCAAACGCGGGCTTGAGCGTGCCCAGATATGAGGCAAAGATGTCCTCAATTGAGATTATCATGGTCTTGATACCCAATCTTCGTGCCAGCTCGCTAGCATCTTCCACACTCGACCCCGACGTAAAGCGCGAGGGCATCATGACCCCGACCACGTTGTCGGCGCCCAGTGCGTCGACAGCTATGACGGCAACCAGAGACGAGTCGATGCCACCGCTCAGCCCAATAACAACCTTCGCGAATCCGTTCTTCTTTACATAATCTCGTGTACCTAGAACAAGGGCCCGGTGTATTTCCTCGACGTAGGAGAGCCTCGGTGTGATTGGGGTTCTGATGGGTTCTCGTGAAGCAGACTCTCTCCGGTCGCCTATTTTGACCACGGTGATGGCGTCCCGCCCAACGGTCCGAGTGCCATGGACACCTCTCGACCGGCGTGTGCGGGAAATTTCTTCGACGTCAATATCTGCTATCAGCAATGCTTCCTCGAATTGCGGAGCGCGACCGAGGACATCTCCTTCGGATGATAGAATCAGACTCTCGCCGTCAAAAACCAACTCGTCCTGGCCGCCGACGAGGTTCACGAGGCAAATCGCTGCATTGTTCTCGCGTGCGCGCTCTGAGAGCATGCTCTGGCGTTCGATTCCTTTTCCATCATGATACGGAGACGAGGAGATATTAACCAGGACAAGTGCACCACCCTGAGCGGCTTGCTCTCTCGAAACCTCCGGCCTCCAGATGTCCTCGCATATGTTCACGGCAAAGCGGAAGCTGCCTGTTTCGAAAACGGTGGCGATTTCGCCAGCCGTGAAGTAGCGCCGCTCGTCAAACACGCCATAATTCGGTAGCAGTATCTTCTTGTAAACAGAAACAAGGCTCCCGTCTTTCGCAAGTGCTGCTGCGTTGTAGAGGGAATCCACGTCATGCGGCGAACCCTCGGCGTACGGGAAGCCAACAACAGCGATTATTCCGCTTGTCTCACGCACAATTGCCGCAAGCGCCTCCTGGCTCTCTTTGACAAAGCTGGGCTTTAGGAGAAGATCTTCGGGAGGATAACCCGTGGTGGAAAGCTCCGGGAAGGCCACGAGGTCGGACTGCTTTTCTCTGGCTCTACGTATGTATTCAACGATTTTGCGCTTGTTGCCCTCGAGGTCGCCCACACAAAGATTGACCTGAGCCAGTGCAACCCTGAACATCGGCTCTTTCGCTGCTCCTTGACTCCTGCCTTGGCCTTGAATGTCTGCGTCGGCGTTCAAAGCTCCCTCAGATTCTTGACGCGTCGCAGAATTGGTTACGAATCTGTAGAACGAGTCGGGAAGTTAAGTTTGCAAACTTGTAACGTATTGAATTCGTTGGGCGCGATTTCATAGGAAGCTGCCTCAGCAGAGTTTTCCCACAGCCTCAATGATCGCATGAACCTACGCCTGCTCGTTACTTCTCCAATTTTCTCGGAAACCTCTTGAACCCCGCGCACTCGATCAGTTCAACATTCTTTGGCAGCGCGTGGTCAAGAAGGAGGTTCATACCCAGCGTGTCGCTCGCAATATGGCCGGCCACGACAATATTCATCTTTTCTTCTTTGGCCTTGTCAACTGCGTCATCGGGGATATGCATGACAACCAGGGTGCTGATGCCGCGCTTGGACAGCTCAGGAAGATAATTCTTGCCGGCCATTATTCCACCCGTCATGTCAACGTATACTTTCCCAGCGCGACTCTCCTTGCTGCCGCAAATCAGCGTAGGTCCCGCTTGGAGGCTGGCATGGTACCGATATTCCGGCACTTCCCGCAGTAGATCGATGAGATCACCGATGGTCCTCGGCTTTGCCCTGTCAATTTTTTTCTGTAGATATGTAGCCGCCCAGTTATCAGCCGGCGTGTGCGTGGCCATAAAGGGGATGTCAAGAATGCGGGCAATGTCCACGGGCGCGTCTGTGTTCCTGACGTGGAATTGCCTTATGGCCCACGTCTTTTTCTCTTCAATTATGGCCTCGGCTAGATGCGTCGGAACTCCAAAAGCAATCCACTGCTCAGTCTGGATATCCATTACCTCAGGAAGACGCTTGATGGCAAATCCTGCTGGGTGGTGCGTTAGAACCACGTCGACCTGCTTGCCACGCCTTCGCAGCTCGTTTGCAAGAAGCAGCTCGTCAGCGTGAGCGTCTATGCCGACCACCATGCACTTGATTTGTGTGTTCGGATCGCCGTAGAGAATTCGGCAGTCTGTATAGGGATTGTGAAGTCGTTCTGGATCATAGCACTCCTTGTCAAAACCCTCGAGCTTGTCGTATTTTTTCTTCTCATCCTTGAGAAGCCTGGTTATCAGAGCCTCCCCTCTCCGGTCCCCCGCAATCCCGGCCTCAACACACTTGTTGTAGAACTCCTTAAGTTTCATGAGAAACTCCTTTCGGTAAGACGCCCGGAAAAGGAACTAGGGAATTTCGCCACCTGAATCCAGTTCGTGCAAGAGGGCAACTGGGGAATATAGCATCTGGCGGGACAGGGGTCAACAGAAAGCGCTGGCATCCTGGCGGGGCGCAACGGAAAGCGCGACCGTTTAGGACGGGGGGCAACGGAAAGCGCGTGGCTTGGTGTGTTACAGACACAGAACGGGGACGTCTGGGGCTGGGGTCAGCAGGGGATACGGACCGGGCAGGGGCCGGAGGGCGAGGCAACGGGGCATATGCGGAAAGATCCGTTCCAAAGCTGATGATAGACAAAGAGGGGCCTCTTTTCGAGAGACCCCTCTTTCTCATGCCTTGCCTTGTCAGTTAGGGATAGTCAGGTACCTGGAAGCTGGTGTGCCTGGTCCCCTCGTCTGTCAAAGCTGCAAAAGTTCTAAGCCTGTCCCAACACCCTCCTTCGCCTTATTAGCCAGACAGAAGTAGCCGCCAGAAGCACAACCAACAATACTACTCCCCATGTTCCAATTGCAGGCGTTTCCAGCACCAATGTCTCCTGGTGGCCGTTCTGGAATGGACGAGCCTCAGGTACGTCAAAGCCGGGCAGCTGATACTCTTTCAATCCTGCGACATAGATGTAGCTCGGGATGCAGGTTGGTCCAGGTGGGCCCCAAGGGACAACTAGCTGGACGTCAAAGTAGCTTCCCGGATTCACCACGATAGGCCCTGGCACGGTATGGATGAGAGTTCCCACAGACCCTGTCCAAGTCTCAGGCGGATACCAAACATCAGCCCAGTAGAAACGAAGGTTGGATACTGTGAAGGGAACGCTGGCATCCTCGTTTACAAGCCTGTACGTCGTTGTGTGTGGCTGCCCAGTTGTCACCTGGATAGGATATTGAGGGAAGAAACTGAACCCCTCGTCTGGCTCGCCTTGGGTGGGGTTGCCCGTAGCATAGGTGAAGTACAAACTATCAATGACAAGGCTGTTCCATTTATCCAGGGTGGCACCGACGTCGATTCGCACCGTTGTACAATATGCGACATTGATGCCTGTGTAGTCCACCGCTACGGCATAGATATGGCCATCTGGATTGACCCTCGGAGTTGTGGTCTGAGCGCCACCCAATGGAGGATTAGTAGTGATGGTCCAGCTCTTGAACCAGTATGGTGAACCAGCATTCTGACCTTCCCAATTCCAAAGCCTGATCAGGAAATGCAGGTCAATTGCTGTTCTGTGCAGCGTATCACCGTTATGAATTGTCGTCGTGGTGCTGGCGTTGGAATCTGCGTATGCCAAGCCTGAAGGCCCAACGAGGGCAGCCAAGCAAACAAGGCTTACACAAACGAAAACTATCGAGTGCCAAACAAATCTCATGTTCTTCTACCTCCCACATAAACAGGTACAGCCAGAGAATCGTGCCACGGAGAGCTCTACTGCTCACCGCGAAGAAGCTAGGGAGAGTAAAAACGCATCTTGCCCGTATCCCACCTCCTTCCTTCAGTTCTTCCTTGGCCAGAAAAGGACCTGCCTCCCACAAGCCGGCGGGGACCTAGCTCTTATTCCCAGCCAAGTTTCCTTGACACAACTGTCCCGCGGAGAACTAGTGGGTTGACTCTCAATCCGGGAACTCTGACAACGCAAGTTGGATGCCACATTTCCTTTGCCTAGTAACTCGTTTAGAACCAATAAGATGATGCAGCGGCATTGAACGCCCCAGTCTTTTCCCTCTTTCCCCTCTGATGTTGTTTGCCTCAATCTTGGTGCCAGCGTCGGCCCTAGTTGCTTGGGCTACTTCCGAATGGAAGAAAATGCGGCACAACGCCTCATGTGTGCGGAGTACACCAGAATTGCGGGGTGCCTCAACTCAACGGGGGCGCAAAAACAAATCGCCCTTGTCTTCCAGAAGACAAGGGCGATGTCGTCGACAAGCGGTCGACTCAGCGCAGTGCGCCCACGGTGCGCATAGCGCTCCTAATGCCCTAGGCGCCGACCCTGATTCTCTTGCGCAGCAGCGCAATTGACACTGCGATCACGGCAAGCACAAGAATCAGGACGGCCCAGGTGCTCAGAGAAGGCACTGGGGATTTCGCCGGGTCTACCCACCCAATATAGGCTGATTTTGTTTGAACAGCAGTACCACTTGAGTCTCGAGTGACATAGTACTCAAAACCAACCCCTACATCGTTGGTGTCGGTGATAGCAGGAGACGTCCAGGGGGTGCCGGGGTATATGTTCTGAGTAACAGCCACGGTCTTAGACCACGGGTTTGGGGCGGGGAACTGAACCGTAACAAAATCGACCGTAAAAGTGCCAGCGCCAACGGTGTCAACGGCCCAGGTCATGGTCTCCCCAACCCAGTAATTGGAATTCGACGGTGTTACGACTAGTGCGCGAAGTGGGCCGCACTTAATATTAACCGTCTGCGTCCACACAACCGACCCAGCACTAACAGCGTAGACTTGAACAAACAAGAACAGACTTCCCAACAGCAATGCGATAAGCACCTTTTTCATGTCTTATTTCCTTTCCTTATAGTAGGTCATGACTCCATTACGTGAGACATCGCATCCGATTAGAGATCGGGCCAGAACTAGTGCAGAACCACCTCACCACCCTGCCACAACTGCCCTCACGGTCCTTTTTCACTTTCCGCTATCACCCCCCAACAAAAACTTCCGGCTCGCTACAGGATTGCTAAGGCGATTACAGATTCGCCCTGAAAACTACCGCCTCTTTGACGGGGCCCTTACCAGTTTTGTTCATACAAGGATTGGCCAACACGCACTACTAGGGCAACTTGCGTGCCATACGGATGAGGAGACCCTATTACCAAGATGTACAACGCGTTAGGGTTTTTCACCTGTTTGTCGGCCTGGCGAATTTCCGCAGACACTGAGGTGATTTGCCGCAGTCAACGCACGTACTTTGGTGATAACTCACTGCTACGCAAGAAACAACGAGACCTGCTGCATTTTACAGCAGATGTGCAGAATACCGCAGATGGGCCTTACATGGGACTGATGGCTATGCTTCTACGGGGAGACGGGGGCGACGGCTAGCTTTCTCGCCGATGCCGTACTTCTTGAGCCGCCGGGTGAGCGTGGTGCGGTCAATGCCGAGCAGCCTTGCGGTCCTCACAATGTTGCCGCTACAGTGACGGAGGGCCTCAAGAATGTGCTTTTTTTCCACCTCTTCGAGAGGGCACAGCTCGCCTGGGGCGCCGACCCCGGAGACGCTTGCGACGTGCCTGAGCTGCTCTGGCACGTCCGAAGGCCTCACGATCGGTCCTTTCACGACAATTGAGAGTCTTTCCACCAGGTTTTCCAATTCTCTAACGTTACCCGGCCAACGATATTCATTGAAGACTCTCATCGCCTCTGGCGACAAACGGAGGGGCTTTTCTCTGGTACCGCTGAATTTCTCTAGAAAATGTTCAACGAGTAAGGGAATGTCACACTTTCTCTCTCTCAGGGGAGGAATTGATACGGGAATAACATTCAGCCTGTGGAAAAGGTCCTCACGGATTTTGCCTTCAGCCACGGCCTGGCAGGGGTCAGAATTCGTCGCGGCAATCACTCTTACATCGACTCGAATAGTCTCGTTGCTGCCGACTCGTTCGAACTCTTTTTGCTCAAAGACTCTCAGCAACTTCACCTGGATTCCTCTGGGTATATCGGCGCATTCATCAAGGAAGATGGTTCCACCATTTGCATACTCGAACTTTCCCATCCTGCGTGCCGTGGCGTGAGTGAACGCTCCCTTCTCATGCCCGAAAAGCTCACTCTCAAGCAGCCCCTCAGGGATTGCAGAGCAGTTGACTTTGACAAAGGGTTTGTTCTTACGGCTGCTATTGAAATGGACTGACCTCGCAATGAGTTCTTTGCCCGTGCCGGTTTCGCCCGTAATCATGATCGTGGCACCAGAGTCGGCCACGGTCTCCAGAAGGTCAAGCGTCTTGAGCAAACGCTCGTCCCTTGTGATCACATTGTGAAACCGATACTTCTCCGCAAGGAGCTTGCGCAACTCCTTTGTCTCGCTCACGAGGTGGGATTTTTCAAGTGCTCTCGCGATGACACTTTCGAGCGCCTCTCGCTCGAATGGTTTCAGTATGTAGTCGTAGGCTCCTTCTTTCAGAGCGCTCACCGCCCCTTCGACGCTGCCGAAGGCCGTCAGAACAACGACCTCTGTGTCGGGATGAAAGGACTTTATGCTACGAAGGAGCGAGTAACCGTCCTGTCCAGGCATTTTTACGTCTGTGAGCACAACTCGGAAGGTCTCATCACGTAGTATGGACAACGCCTCCTCGGCGCTCGTGGCGGTCTCAAAGCCGAGCGCCTTTCGCCTCAGGACTTCACTGATTGTCTCAACAATAAGGTGATTGTCATCTACAACAAGGACGTCTTTCATTTTCGGGTGGCTACTCCAAACGAGAAGCTTCCATACCTACTGCGTTTCTCAGACCGACTCCGCTTTCTAGACCTACTACGTTCTTTGGACGTAACCTGTCTCGCACCTGCGCTAGGGGACTCTTTCACCGACTCCGGCTCCTTGTCGTTCTAGCGGGACCCGAACAGCCATCGTCGTTCCTGCACCCGCGCTGCTGGTTACGCTAATACGACCTTGATGTGCTTCAATGAGCTTCTTCGCAATCGCGAGCCCAAGACCACTACCCATCCCCTTTGTGGTAAAGAAGGGCGTAAATATCTCTTCAATCGATTCGCTCGGTATCCCGCAACCGTTATCCTTGACCTCTATCACTGCATTGCCATCTTCGTGCCGCAAGAGAACTGAGATGCTACCATCCTCATTCACCGCCTGATAGGCGTTGAGAAGAAGGTTCATCAGCACGCGTTGCATGTGTCTGGGGTCAACTTCAGCTTCAAGCCGACCCACAGAGAAGTCCTTGGTCAGTCTGACGTTCTTCGGGCCATCCAGCTTGCTGGACACGAACCCGGCCACCGAGTCAAGAACGCCCACAAGGTCAGTTTTCTCAAACCTCGGCTCAACACGTTTCGAATACACAAGCAAGTCAGATACGAATCTGTTTAGATCCTCAACCGCACCCACGGCCTTTCTGAGCAATCCAACCGACTCGGCTTTCTCGGACAGATCATCACGAAGCAAGGAGAGAAGTCCGGCGATACAGGTCATTGAGTTCCTCACTTCATGAGCAATAACAGCCACAGATTCGTCCACGCCTGAAAGCGAATTCGCTTTAGCAGCGTCGTCGTCCTCAAGCAGCTCGCCGTCCTTCTCAGCTTCGTCGAGATTCTCCGTGGCAATTGCCATGATGCATCTTTCGCCGTGCCGCCTGAATACCTTGATGTTTAGGAAAAGCTTGCCAGGTTGACCGGACCCTTGTGGAAGAGCAATCTCGACGGTCTTTTCTCCATCTCCACTATTCAACAACTCCAGCAACCGAGCCCTAATATCGTGGAGCGGCGTTCCATCTGCAATTTCACCCTGAAATCGTCCATCTGGAATTCCGCACATCCTCGCAAACGGTTCATTTATCGAGAGCACTCTGCCGTTTTCATTCACTATCACAAGACCGCTGCTGAGAGTGTCGAGGACTGCGCCAAGACTTGTCTCTGCACTTTCGGCCCTCTCGCGGAGCATTTCGCCTAGCTTTTCTACCTGGAGCGTCTTCTTTTCAAGTTTCTTGACTATGAGGACAGAGAGCGCTGCGATTCCCGAAAGGAAGAAGAGTCGGACGAAATGGGTACCATCCAAGCTTGCACGTGGGCCAAGAAAGCCAACGTCAATCGTGTAGAAAAGGCCTGCAAGCGTAGCGCCGTACACGCACCCGGACGCCGAAAGAGTAAAGGCAGCTACGAGTATCTCGAGCGGATAAAGGAAGAAGAAAACACTTTCCTTGCGGCCAGTGAAATGAATGAGTAGAGTCCAAAGAAACATGTCAATGCCAATCTGGACCCACTTGAAGGAAGGCCGGAATCTTCCGGTGACGGTAAGCCAGTAGTAGGAAAGATTTAGACACGTGACGGCAACGACGACGTAGAAAGCGAACATGAGGTGAGGGAGTGAGTGCCTCACCACAAGACTGACTACTGGGACGGAGGCCGCGATTATCTGTCTGATGAAGAAGGCTTGCTCGTAGTGAACGATTGATGCAACCCGTGGCCTCTGACGAGTTCTACTTTCGCCAGCCGGATTCGCCCCGATGCCTACAAGCATCACCAACCTCTAGGGCTGCCCGGTCAAACATCCAGAGGGCAGTCGGTTCAATCCTAGAAGATCAGGCAGCAGAGACCATCGATGAAAAGCCAAGACGATGAAATCCAGCAAAGGGTCTCAAAAAGTGCCTATAGCAAACGACGATAAACGGGAAAACCCCCAAGTATCAAGTCTCGGCTTGAGGAGACATTTCTCATTTGACTAGTTTTTTCTCAAACTGGCAAGACGCCGGAAAGCACCTGACCCATGCAGTAGCTGTAGCAACAAGAAATTTGGCCCTTCGGTGACCTCGTCAGCTCGCATCTTTTGTTTCGTGACAGAATGATATCACATCTGGGGTCACGAAGTCAACGACAAAATCGGGAGAGCTGCATGAGGACGCTTCAGGGGAAGCTCCCCGAGATAGATTCGCTCCAGGGCGATCCCGGTCACAGAAGATCCACATAGGGCGGCTCGTGCCCCGCTTGTCTCATCAAGAGGCATATCTGACCAAAGTGGTGGAGTTCGTGTGCGAAGAGATGTAGGAAAACCGTACCAACATCAAGAGTAGCTTCGCCTTCCCGCCGCACGCTTGTGTTTTCCGAGACTCGTCCTTCTGAAATATCTGACAGCAGACTCCTTGTCCGCTCGCGGATCCCGTCCCAGTTTGCTCGTAGTGCAGATGCGCTCTCATATTTCTCCGGCAGAAATTTCTGCCGTTTCTCTCCCAGAATCACGGACCCAACCCAGTAGTCCTCCGCATCCATGAGATGAACAAGCAAGTCTCTTATTGAACTCATCCCTTTCTGCCTGCTCAAGAAGCTTTCTCTGTCAAGCTTCGCTGCGGACTCGAGAACCAGCTTTCTTGAATTTTCGACACGTTCGAACAGCTTCTGAATTGCCATAGCTCCTCTCCAATCAAGAAAGCTCTGTTCAGCTTTATTCAGGAAAACCCCGCTAGGCTCTATTCTGGCACATCTATTGCAAGTCCACAAGCACATGGGCGGGGCTTCCGCCGGGTGAGCAGAGCCAAGCACTGCCTTGTGAAGGAGGCAAACGATATTGCCGGCAATTGCTGACGATACAATTGAAGCGATACTTGACGAGCTAGACTTGAAGGCTTTGACGCCCCAACCCCAACCAGAGCGTCCATTGCAAAATGCATCGGAAGAGCCTGGGTCGGCCATATCGGTCATAGTTGCTGCGACTACTTGCTCGAGGGAGCTACTGCGTACGCTGCAGTTGATCACCGAGGCAAATCAGAGACTCGTTGAGAGGTTTGGGAAAAAAGCAGAGATAATCGTTGCAGTGTATGGTACTGAGCAAACTGATTCGGCTTTACTTGGCAACTTCGCGTGCGCAGAGGAATTCGATGCGAAGATTGTGCTGAAAAACATCCCTAACTGCGCGGTGGTAGTGAACGCAGCCGCGGGCGTCGCACGGGCAGAGATTCTAGTTTTTCTTAAATCTGATCTAATGCCGAAAAGAGATTGTCTCTGTCACATTCTTGAAGCAATTGCCGACAAAAAGTCACTCGGAGGTGGTACGAGCGTGGCGTCGGAGGATAAGAGCGTCAGCTCAAGGCTCGCGTCGATCTTCATGCAACTTCCGCTAAAGCTCAGCGGCGTCAGTTTGGGCGTGATGTTCGTGAGAAAAAGCGTTTTCCGCAAACTGGAAGGCTTCAGAGAGACGCTGTTTTCAGGGGAAACAATTGAGTTTGCGTTGAGGCTAAAGAAGCACGCCGTGATGACGGGCGGACAATTCAGCAATGTAAGAGCAGTCTGCGCCACCCGCGACGGGAAAGGAGCTCTCAGACTCTCCCTCAAAGAGTGGTTCATGCTACTCGTTCTTCCCTTGGTCTAGACCACCTCGCTTAAACCCGCCGAGATATCACTGGGAGATAATCGTTTCGAGCCGAGCTATGGCTTCTTCAATCGTCCCAACAACTTTCAGATCGTTCTTGTCCAGACCCGCCTTTATCGCATCGAATGACGGCTGCAGAGGAGCGAGCTGCTGAGCGAAGTAGTCGGTCTTAGACACAGAAATGGCCTTACGAAATGCCTCCATTGCGGCAGAGAAGGATTCTGTCGCCTTGCCGAAATCTCTCCGCGATGCGTTGGTTCTAGCTTGCACAAGTTCCCACTTGCACGCGGAAAGCTCTTTTTGCACCCTGGCCTTTGCCAGGTCTTTCTCTAGCGTGGCTACCTTGGTCTCGAATTCAGTCTTAAGGGCATTGAGTTCTTTATTCACGTCGGACACGCGCTTTGAACCCATCAAGAATCCGAGAAAAAGCGCAACAACAAACACGATTATCATGATGATTACGGCTCTTGTACCGTTCATCTCGGTCTCCTTTCGTTTGGCGGCAAAAGCTCACCTTGACCTATTGGCTCGATCGTACTGCCTCCACTAGCTGCTTCCAAGCCCTAAAAATAGTACCGTCCCTCAACGCCAAGGAAAAGCCTGGACATCTTGTCATTCACTCCCCAGACCTTGACGTGGGAGTCAGCGCTTTCCGAAAGAGTTCGAACGTAAACCAGGTACATACCCAAAGCGTAGTTCGAGCCAAACATACGTTGCCCTCCCACAAGCAGGTGGACAGCGACGGCATCACTGTTTTTGTCATCCTTTTCGAGCCAGTACTGGTTGAGCCCGACGCCAACAAGAGGAATTATTTTGTCAGGACCAGCTTCAAGGATGTTCATTCTCAACTGGCCGCCTATAGTGATCAGATCGGGCACAAAGCCAAAGCCGAGACTCGCACTGAGCCGCTGGCTGAACTGTCCGGAAATGTCTACTCCTGCCACAAGGGGAAGCCCCAGCTGAAAACCAACGCTGTAACTCTTGTCCCAACTGCTCCCGGTTACACTCCAATCCGAATACTGCTGGGCCGAACAAACACCAGCAAGGCTGATCAACAAAGCAACCATAACAACGGTAGCGAGCACGCGCACTTTTCTGTCCTCCTTTCAATAGGTAGTGACTCATACCTGCAGGGGCTGGCCAGGCGTATGTGTCACGACCGGTTAATCCCTGGCATCGCCGCAGGGTGAGGCGTCATAATAACAGCAAAGGTCCTACGAGTCAACAAAGCGCATTGACTCATAATAAAAGTATTCGAAATGGGTTCGTTGACTCAAAAAGAAACGGAATTATCCCGTTTAAGCAGATGACGCCTTTTGTCGGCATGTAAGGATGCCGACTGACGAGCGATAAAAATCCTTGGCGAAACCATATTTTGGGGTTGACAGGTTCTCCGTTTTCGCCTATAGTTAACATAGAAAGACAAATAAACAATTCGCCTATTCCAGGAGGTGAGAGAGATATGGCGGAACTTCCAACAGCCGAAGAACTGTTGAAACATGCGAGAGAAGAACGTGAGTTGGTATCAAAATGGCTCAAATCTCTGGATGAGTTTGTGCGATACCTCGAAAGTTTTCTAGGCATGGCAAAAGTACCTCGTCAAATTACAATGGAAGAAAGCGTTGTTCCAGAATCGCAGAGGTTCAGGGGCAAGTCCGCGATCGTAGCTGCAGAGACGGTTCTGAGGGAACGCGGTCGCGCAATGCACATGAAAGACATTGTGAAGGCCATTTTGGATGGCGGCTATGACAAACAGCTCGACCCACATAAATTGTATTCTTCCTTGTTTACGAATCTTAGGCGTAGGCATGAGGTATTCAGAAAGGCTGAGAGGAAACCGGCAACGTTCGCGCTTGCAGAATCGCCGGAGAAGAAGTAGAACGAGACCCCTGTGATTGAGGGGTCTCGTTCCTAGCGGTAGGGTACTCGAATTGGTCACAGAGATCGGTCTTAAAAACCGACTGGGATGCAACGCCCTCGCGGGTTCGATTCCCGCTCCTACCGCACGTAATGGGGCGGTAGTGTAATGGAAGCACACACGATTTTGACTCGTGCAACGGGGGTTCGACCCCCCTCCGCCCCAATTTCTGTCTGTGTAGAAACCTGTTATCCCTTGAGATGCGCGGGAGTTCTCAAACCTGCAAAAGTAGTGAGAACTCCCAGGAGTAAAGCCTTGACTGGGAGCCAAGCCCCTACCTCTATTGACATTATCGTCAATCTTGGACCTTCTGTCAAGGGAAAACGACACGTGGAGTTTCCCCAAAAATTCAGGTGTTGAAGAAGGAGGTCTGCAACTCTGGGGGTCCAGCACCCACTCTGGCCAGCAACGGTCTCCTGACGCCCTCCAGGAGTTTTCTTATGCCATCAGCAAGAGCATAGTACCGGAAGTCTGGTATCCCGAAGAGCCTGCGAGCGGCCACCAAAGCATGATGAGCCAAAATCCTCAACCTGGCCCGATCGCCAAGATAGACTGCAGCAAAATACATCGCACACAAGACTAACACCATCATGTTC
>Ga0315279_10001446_pt1 | contig 39561 bp, 57 predicted proteins | sample YL17G06_20_MG_FD_203694 | JGI IMG/M metagenome (GOLD analysis project Ga0315279, IMG submission 203694) | Sediment microbial communities from Yellowstone Lake, YNP, Wyoming, USA - YL17G06_20 | ecosystem: Environmental > Aquatic > Freshwater > Lake > Sediment | place: USA: Wyoming | collected...
TCAAGATACTTGCTGAGGCTTGGGTCAATGACCTTAACCTCTGATGTATCATATTTTCCGAAAATCTTTTCCATTGAAACTACCTCTTTGGCTTCTCCCTCTTTCCAACTCTCACGTCTTCAAGCGGTACGCCGTTTACGGCAACTACTTTATGCCTCACTCCAGGTATGGAGCCCATCTGCCCCCTCTGGGAGCCTCCAAGTCCCTCCACTGTTACCTCATCGTGCTCATCTATGAAGCTTATTGCACCGTCTTTTGGAGCGAAAGCAGTGATTACCTTGCCGCTCCTTATGAGCTGAACTTTCACGCATTTTATAAGACCGGAGTGAGGCTGCTTCTGCTCAAGAGCCTTCTTTTCCAAAACAATTCCCTTGGCCTGGGGAGAACCTTCAAGTGGGTCGAACTTATCCTTAAGCCTAAGCTTTTTCCTCTTCCAGGATTTTTTCAACCATCTCATCTTCTTTCTTCTCCTCTGCATATCCCTTCCTGCAAATTCTCCTAGTCCCATACAAGCACCTTAGATCAATTTTAAATCCATGTTGAAGTATCTCTGCATCAGCATCCTTGCCAGCTTGACTCTCTCACCATTCCTCCCAATTGCGGCACCTCTGTCACGGGGGTCAACGGTCACATAGGCAACCTTGCCGCCATCTGCTTCCTCAATTTTGAGGTTTTTTATTTCGATGCTGGAGAATATATTCCTTACGAATCTCTCCGGGTCATCCGCATGCTCAACAACGTCAACCTTTCTCTTGAAAGCATCCTTGACGCGCATTATTGCGCTTCCGCCCTTCCCAATTGCCCTTCCGAGCTCACCTTCGCTCACGACGAAAACTGCACTGTCTTTGCTTATCACACAGTCCCTCACCGATGCGCCAGTAAGTTGCTGGAAGAGCGAGATGCATTTTATGTCGTCATTGTTCAACTTTACCAAGCAATCACTTCACGAGCTCTAGTACGTTTGAGTTTCCGGGGTCATGTATGCTCAATGCAGAAATCGGGAATGGCTTTCCGCATAAGGAGCCTAACTCCAGAGAAGTCTCGCTGGACATATAGACAGCCGTTTTGGACAACTTAGAATAATATGTAATATCTTCTTTAAATTTCTTTGGGCAATTGCTTGAGATAATTATCAGTCTTGCCTCTCCGCTTGAAGCGAGGCGCAGGGCGCTCTTCACTCCGAAATCCACTTTTCCCGTATCCACGGCCATTCTTATTGCTTTATCTATATCCGCCATCTGATCACTTCTTTCCAAGTTTCATCATGAGTTTTACGGTACCGGTTCCCACTGGAACCTCCTGCCCCACTATGACATTCTCAGTGACTCCCAGGAGCCTGTCCTCGTCCGCCTTCACTGCTGCGGTTATGAGATGCTTTATCGTCTCCTCAAACGCAGCTCTTGCGAGTATGCTTACTTTCTCACCGCTGAGCCCGTGCCTCCCAACAGGCTTTAGACTGCCGTCCATGGTCATGGCATCGGCAAGCAGCATTATGTGCCTGACATCAACGTCAAGCTTCTGCATCGCGAGCACCTGGTTGGCCTCTCGGATTATGGCATTTCTCGCAGCTTCTATGCCGAGCACCTTCTCAATTTCCTTTATGTTGTTTGTATATGTGCGTACAGAGTCAACTCCATCCCACTTGAGAACTTCCTCGAAGTTTGAGCCTCCTGTCCTGAGGAAGTATTCCCCGTCTCCCTTGAGTACAACAACCCTTGATATGCCGTTTATTCCCTTGACGTGAAGCGACTTGAGCTTGTTAGTTGCCCGTCTCACCGAGCGCAGAAGGGTTGTTTTCGGCTTGAGGATTATTAAATTTCCCTCCTCCCTTATTGAACCGCTCGCCACCTTCTTTATCTTCTTTGTTATCTCCCCGATAGTAACCCCCTGCTCCTTCATAGATTGCTGAGAAGGTATTATCTCTATTTCTTTTTTAGCGAAGTTCTCCCTTATCTCAGCTATTTTGCTGAGGTTGATCTCCTCTATCTCCTCTGCCATCCTCCTTGCGCTCTCCTCATCCTTCGAGTACTGCTTTGTCAGGTAGATATCCATTGTGGGTTTCTTGGGACTTCTTCTCATATCAACTATTTCTATGAGCCTCGGGAGACCTGTAGGGACCTGCTCGGCAACTCCCGCATAGTGGAAGGTCCTCATTGTCATCTGGGTGCCTGGCTCCCCGATGGATTGCGCAGCAAGAACACCGACTGCCTCGCCAGGATCTATAGATCTCTTTCCAGCCATATCACTCCCTCTCAGGCCCTGTCATGGCCTCTCCACCTTTCGTAATCTTCTTGGGGTCGTTTCCATCCCCACCGTATATAAACTCCACTATCCTGCCTCCAGAATCCCTCACTGTTCCGTCTGAGCGGACGACCAAATCCTGCAGAGCATTGATGAGCCTCCTCTGCATGTAACCCGAACGTGCTGTTCTTATTGCAGTGTTGACAAGCGATTCCCTTCCTCCCATGGAATGGAAGAAGAACTCCTTGGGATTGAGCCCTTTCTTGAATGAAGATGCGACAAATCCCTTCGCATCAGCCCCCAGGTCCCCTCTTTTGAAGTGGATGAGCACCCTCCCCCTGTATCCTCTGCTCATTCTCTTTCCCCTCACTGCCTGCTGTCCTAGCATAGCGGACATCTGTATGGCGTTGAGTATGCTTCCTCTTGAGCCTATCCTCGCCATGAGGATGGATGTGTTCTCTGCACCGAGAGATGTCTGCACTATACTCTCGCAGTTGTTTCTCGCTTTGGAGAGCGCCATCATTATTCTCTCCTCAAGGGTTTCTCTCAGGGTCCTGCCCGGCAGTCTTGGGAGAGTCTTGTTCTTGAACTGCACGACAAGAGAATCCACCTCTCTCTTCGCGTTTTCGATTATCTCGTCAACCTGCCGGATTCCTTCCTCGGGGATTGTGTAGCTTGTCAGGTCAACTGAGAAGCCCTGCTTGGATATCACGTAGAGAGCCATGCGCGTTGCATGGTCTATGAACTCACGCGCAACATCGGAGTCATAGTCCCTCACTATCTTTTCTATCAGCTCACTCTCAAACCCTTTGCTCTCAATTGCACCTGAAACGATTTTTCCGTTCTTTATTACAACATAACCGTCATCCTTGCACTCCTCCTTCTTGCATACTGGCTCCAAGCAGAGCTTGGAAACATAGGAAAGGTTGAAGTCCTTGGGAAGCAGCTGGGAGAACAGAAGCCTTCCTGAGTATTTGTCTCCCCTGTCAGGCTTTGGCAACTGGTATATGCCGGCTATGCTGAGCAACTTGCACGCTTCCGCCTTGTCGAACTCGGCACTCTTTCTAGTTAGGAAATAAGCACCGGAAACATGATCCTCCTGGCCCTTTATCAGCGCCCTTCCATGCCTTGGGGAGATGATCTGATCCTGCACCTTCATGAGAACTTCCGCCTCAACTCTTGCCTCCTCATTCTGCGGAACATGGAGGTTCATCTCATCCCCATCGAAATCAGCGTTATACGGCGGGCATACCGCAAGGTTGAGTCTGAAGGACTTGCCTGGCAGGACTTTCACATTGTGGCACATTATGGACATCCTGTGCAGAGAAGGCTGCCTGTTGAAAAGCACCGTATCGCCATTCTGCAGCTGTCTCTCGACTATGCAGCCAACTTCAAGTGTGGTTGCCAGCTCCTCCCTGCTCTTGTCAGTAGCCTTTTTCCTCTTACCATCGGGCCTTATGACATAATTCACAAGCGGATACTCGTTCCTCAGCACCATCTTCTTGCATTCCTCAAGGTTCCAGTCTGTAACTTTCACTGGAACAGTAAGCTCCTGAGCTATCTGGAGCGGAACTCCAACATCGTTTATACTTATGTTCGGGTCTGGTGATATGACAGTTCTCGCTGAGAAGTTCACCCTCTTGCCGCTTAGGTTATACCTGAACCTTCCCTCCTTGCCCTTCAATCTCTGAGAGAGAGTTTTGAGTGGTCTTCCACTCCTGTGCCTCGCAGGAGGAATTCCGGCAGTTTCATTGTTGAAGTATGTTGTGACATGATACTGGAGCAGTTCCCACAGATCCTCTATAATCAGTTGGGGTGCTCCTGCATTTATGTTCGCCTCAAGCCTCTGGTTAATCCTCATTATGTCAACAAGCTTATGCGTCAGGTCATCCTCGCTCCTCTCACCAGTTTCCAGAGTTATTGACGGTCTTACGGTGACCGGAGGAACGAGCAGCACAGTCAGCACTGTCCACTCGGGTCTTGAATATTCAGGGTTGACTCCAAGAAGCTTCAAATCATCATTGGGTATTGCTGCAAGCGCCTCCCTCACCTCAGTTGTGAGGAGCATCCTGTCTCCGAGGTTGAATGTTGTTGGTTTTTCCAGCTTAATATCCTGCTGCTTCGCTTCGCAGTATGGGCATTTTGAGAGCTTCTTTATGCTCGCAAGCATCTGCTCCGCAACATCCTCTTCGTTCAGCGCTATTTTGAAATCGTCAATCTGCTTTTTTGACACAAGCACTCTGTGGCACGACTGGCATGTGGCTTTGAGCAGTATGAGTATAACCTTGGCAAATTCTGGGTGGATGACCGGTCTCACAAGTTCGATATGGCCGAAGTGCCCAGAGCAGCTCCTTATCTTTCCACCGCATGTCTTGCAGCGCAAGCCCGGGTCTATGACGCCAAGCCTCTGGTCCACAAGTCCTCCGTCTATTGGATAGCCATCCTCGTTGTAGGTATCCGGCACTGTTATTTTCGCAGCAGAGATTTTTCTCACCATATCTGGCGAAAACAGGGAGAACTTTATTTTTTCCACGGCTTTTTCAACAACCATCCTATCACGCCTTGTCTTTCAGAATAATTCTTGGGAACACCCCAATTGCCTTTATCTCGTCCAACAGAAGCTTGAATGCATAGCTTATCTCGATTGCATAGAGTTCATTTGATTCTGAGCACAGGGGGCAGTAGCTCTTGTTCCTTATGTAATCTGTGACTGCAACAGAGCCGCATTTGGCGCATACGAGCTCGGTGGTCTTGTCAGACTCCTCTAGCATCCTCTCCTTGAGAAGCATGCTTGCTCCATGGCCTATGAGGCAGTCTCTTTCCATCTCGCCAAACCTTAGACCGCCCTCCCTTGCCCTTCCCTCAGTAGGCTGGTGGGTGAGAAGCTGGACAGGTCCCCTGCTCCTCACATGCATCTTGTTTGAAACCAGGTGATGCAGCTTCTGGTAGTAAACAACTCCGATGAATATCTCCGCGTTTATCGCCTCTCCGCTTATTCCATCATAAAGCCTCTCCTCTCCGTTCTTCTTGAAGCCGTAGTTCTCAAGTATTTTTGAGAAGCTTTCCTCCTTGTCTCCGTTGAATGCCGTCGCATCCATTGTTTTTCCATTCATGCAGGCAGCCTTTCCTCCTAGCATCTCTAGTATGTGACCTGCAGTCATCCTTGATGGAATTGCGTGTGGGTTTATTATTAAATCGGGAACTACTCCCTGCTCGCTGAATGGCATATCTTCTTGGTTTGCCAGCAGGCCTATAACCCCCTTCTGCCCATGCCTTGAAGCGAACTTGTCTCCGGGCTCAGGCACTTTCACGCTTCTTACCTTAACCTTGACGAGCTTATTTCCTGATGGACTTTCGGTAAGCAGGATCGAATCAACAAAACCCTCCTCGCCCTCTTTCACAACCGCGGAGTTCTCCCTCTTCTTCTCCTCGGCAATGCCAAATCCGCTGACCTCCTCCAAGAATCTTGGTGGTGAAGTTTTTCCGACGAGCACGTCCCTTGCTTTCACTTCTGCCTCTGGGAATATTATGCCGTCCTCTCCAAGCTTGGAGTACATGGCTTCCTCCCTGTAGCCTGCAACTGTAGGCTGGGGAATCTCGAACTTGTCCTTCTGACCTCCGGGGTATCTCCTCTCCTCTGTCTCATAAGTCTTGTAGAAGGCAGACCTCGCCAGAGCCCTGTCGACTGAATTCCTGTTCATCACAACTCCGTCTCCCATATTGTATCCATAGTAAGTGGCAACTGCAACTATGAAGTTCTGGCCGGCTGGTCTTTTTGAGAATTTAAGGGTTCTGTAAGGCCTTGACTGAACAAGCGGTGCCTGCGGGTAGTACATGATGTGCGCCCTTGAATCCATCCTCAGGTTGAAATTGCTCGCATAAAGACCAAGGGACTGCTTGCTCATTGCACAAGCCATTGTAATCCTTGGTGATGAATTGTATTCCGGGAAGGGCAACTGGGCAACGGTAACTCCAACTATCGAAACAGGGTCTATCTCAAGGTGGGTGTGCTCCTCGGTGAGCTCCTCCTCTCTTGTGGCAACATAGGCATTCTCCTCTTCCTCTGCATCCAGGTATTCTATAATGCCGTTGCTCACAAAGTATTCCCAGGTGACCTCCTTCTTCCCCAGCTTTTCAACTATTTCCGACGTGAGCTTGCTCTTTCCATTCTCAACAATAATATAGGGCCTTCTTGCCCTTCCGCTGTCCGTGTTTATGTAGAGTGATTTTTCCCTCGGGAAGTGGGCGAAGTTGACCTGCTTGTTTATTATGCCCGTCCTCCTCTTTTCCCGGAGCGAGTCCACTAGTTTGCCACCATTCTCATGAAATCCAAGAAGCCTACCATTCAGGTATACGGCAGTCTTATGCTTCGTTTTTTCCATATAATCACTCAATTTTGACATTCATCTTCTTCAGCAGACCCTCGATTGTGGCTTCGTTTTCACCTGTCGATATGTCGCAGAGTAGAGACATGTTCTTCACAAGTGCGCATGAGGGGCCTTCAGGTGATTCGTTAGGGCAGAGCTTGCCCCAGTGCGTCCCGTGAAGGTCTCTTGCCTTGAAGTGCGGGTGCCTCCTGCTAAGTGGTGAAATTATTCTCCTAAGATGTGAAACAGTTGAGAGATAGTTGGTTCTGTCAAGCAACTGCGAAACTCCCGTCTGCCCAGCGATCCAGTTGCCTGTCGCCATTGAGTACCTTATCCTCTCAGTAAGCGCATCGGGCCTCACAAGAGTCTGTATGACCAGCTTTCTGCCCCTTGCAGATGCTCTCTCAACCTGGTAGGCGATATCTTTTATCAGGAACTGGAAGGCATACCTGAAGAGCTCCTCCATCAAATTTCCAGCGAGCTTTATCCTCTTGTTCGCATAATGGTCCTTGTCATCAGATGGTGTATTTCCGCATGCGACTTCTATTGCCTTCTCAGTCATCTTGCAGAGGTAGTATGCTTTCGCAATCCTCATGCTTGGGTCAACACTGATGTGCGGCAGGAGGTAGTTGTCAAGCAGTATCTCAGCCCTCTTGAGCTGGTACACCTTAGCCTGCCCTACAGCAGCTTTCTTTCCAATTGACTCAAGTGCATTCTGGGTTCCTGTAGTCTGGTCAACTTCCATATTGAGCAGCATGTCATTCTGCACTTCAAGTTCATCGCTGAATGTGTTGAGTATCTCCTGATTCGGATGCAGACCAAGCGCTCTCAGCACAGTTATCAGGTTCAAATCCTTTGGCGCTGCTGGGAAGACCACTGAAAGCTCCCCATTGGTCCTCCTCTCCACAACGCACCTTGCCCTGAAGCCAAATCTTGTAGAGAAAACTTTTGCAGTAATGAGCGCTCCATCCTTCTCCTTTGAAACCATTATCCTGTTTGGAGCCAAATCCTCTATGCTGACGAGCACCCTCTCGCTTCCGTTTATTATGAAGTAACCGCCTGGGTCTTGCGGGTCCTCCCCTGCTTCAATCAACTCGTCCTCAGTCATGTTGTCCAGATGGCACAGCTTTGATTTAAGCATCACAGGAAGTTCCCCGATGAATACCTCCTGGGGGTATCTTCTCTCAATTCCTCCGATTATCTGAACGAATTCCAGGAAGACTGGAGCTGCATATGTCAGGTTTCTCATCCTAGCCTCGGCAGGAAGTATCTGCCTCCTTGAGCCGTCGGCTTCAACTATTGTGGGTTTGTCCCTCCTAACCTTTCCGAACTTGAGCTTGTAATTCTCGACATTGGGCTCTATCGTACTTATGTTGTCGATTATGTTCTGAATTCCGAATTCAACAAACTTGTTGTATGAATCAAGATGCTGCACGACAAGTTTATTGTCCCGGAAATATTCGTCTACCAAATCCCATTTCATAATCTCACTTCAAGAAATCTACTTCACAACGAAGCGGTAGTAAACATTCTCTTTTGTAGGGTCTTTTCTGGTTATCTTGATTATGTCGCCTTCCTTCGCCCCAAGAAGCTTAAGCTGCGGATCGTTAAGTTTTATCTCAGGAAGTTTCTGCTCGTCTACGCCAATAGAGGAAAGTACTTCTTGGTGTTTTGACTTTGCCAGGATTTCATGTTTAGGAACAAGAAAATGAGATGAATGAAAATCGACAGAGCCCAAACTAACACCTGATCAGACGTAACCAATTATTTGGGTTGGCAAAGCTTTTAAAGTTATCGTTAGAAAAGCTACGCTAATACCAATCTCCAAGAAGGAAATTTGAATTCTATGTATGCTTCACCTTATCGTTTTCTAGATTAGTTGCATCTTATATTTAAAGATAACTACGATACATGACGAGCAACAGTGGAACGTGCATTAAGTCTAGGTTGCAGTCTCTTCCTGACAGCATAGCTTGTCAACTCCCTCAATGCATCTGAAGCAATCCATTTTGCGCTCTTCGAATTCATTTTTTCAATTTCTTCTGTAGCTTTAACTGCTGCTCTATTCAACTTTGAATTGCGCTTTCCAATCTGTCTCAGAGCCCAGTTGACTGCTTTCTTCACGAAGTTTCTTTCATCAACAGACTTTCTTTTTATGACTGGTAGGAATTTCATGAACTCCTCGTCATTCGCATTTTTGTCATGAACTGCCAGCACTGCCATCATGACGAAACCCGCCCTCTTCACAAACTCCTCTTCCCTTGAGCTCCATTCGAATGCTTTTTTGTAGGCAAACCTTGTATCACCAAAAAGGTTGCTGCAGCATTGGTCGCACGCATCCCATGAGTCGAATTCACTCACCCATCTATCAAGCTGTTTTTCCGTCACCATTTCAGGGTCGTCTACCATCCCGGCGAGTATTCTTGCCTCGTGAATTCCGGATGCCCACAACTCCTGAGCAAGCTCATGGTTCTTGCCAACTCTCTTGGCAATTGCTCTAAGCCGAGGTATGGAAACTCCATAGGTATTGTTTATGTTGATTCCAAATCGGGCCATTCCTTCCAATGCTTTTGGGTCTGAGAGGGATTTTAGCTCTTTGAGAATTTCCTTGCAAGAAATTTTTTCGGACATGCAACACCTTTAAGAATAAAAAGCGCCAGGGGCGGGATTCGAACCCGCGAAGGCCTTTTGGACCTAACAGCTTAGCAGGCTGCCGCCCTTTAGAGCCTAACTTCTCTTGCGAGAAGCTTAAGAACCACTAGGCGACCCCGGCTCTATTGTTGTATTATTGTTGTATTGTTGTTTTGTATAATATATTATATATTAGTGCAGCGGGCCTCACAGGAATCGATGGGAACTCCCTCGTCTGGTTGTTCAGGCATGGGCTAGACTTTGTTACTTGCTAGCATGGATAATTGCACTCAGAGAGCGGATGCTCCCGTGAATTGTGTTTAGGGTTGCTCCTTCCGGCCTAGCCCGGTTCGCACAACCTTCCATCCAGCAAGGCAAAGCTTCAACGCTTACGCCTGAGCCAGGGCGAGATAGCTCGAACCTCTCCCAGCTTTTCGGTCTCACCATGAAGGGGGTTTGTGATTACAGGAGACCCCTGACCTCCCGACCTAGCCCACTGCAGTTAGTTATACCATTCAAAAGTTTAAATAACTATTTGATCACTGGTTTTACTTCTGAGGGAATAGGAAATGGTACTCGAATGGAGAAAGGCTTTTAAATATCGCCTTCATAAAATTATTCCACTCTTTTCTGCGACTGAAGTTTGGGGTCTCCCGGCCCCCTCTCAGAGGTCTTATTATGGGAAAGATACGAAAGCCGAGAAGCGGGTCTCGTGCATTTAGACCGAGGAAAAGAGCGAGCAATCAGAATGCTCGCATAACTAGCTGGCCGAAGTCTGAGGAGGCAAGGCTGCTGGGCTTCGCAGGGTATAAGGCTGGCATGACGCATATCATGATGGTTGATGATTATGAGGGATCCCCAACAAAGGGGCATGAGATATCTGTTCCTGTCACTGTGCTTGAAACTCCTTCTCTGTTTGTGCTGGGTTTGAGGGCTTATTCTTCTGATGCTTGCGGTCTGAAAACTTTTTCTGACGTCTATGCAAATAATATTGATAAAAAAATCTCGGATAGCATACACCTCAAGAAGAATAACTTTGATGATGCAATGAAGAAGGTTGAGGGAAATGCCGATTCCGTAAAAGATGTGAGGGTACTTGCTCTGACCGCTCCCGGCAAGACTGGCTTTGGAAGGAAGAAGCCGAATGTTATGGAAATTGCAATCGGTGGAAAAACCCCCAAGGATAAGCTGGAATTCTGCAAGAGCCTAATTGGAAGAGAGGTAAAGTTCAGCGATGTTTTCAGCGAGGGCGAGTATGTTGACGCTATAAGCATAACCAAAGGCAAGGGATGGCAGGGAGCAGTGAAGAGGTTCGGTGTGCACCTGCAGAGAAGAAAGGCAACGGGGAGGAGGAGGCATGTTGGAACTCTCGGTCCTTGGCATCCTGCTAGAGTCATGTACACCACTCCTATGGCAGGGCAGACTGGGTACCACAAGAGGACTGAGCTGAACAAGAGGATACTGAAAATTGCTGGAAAGGATGATGCAAACCCCAAGGGCGGGTTCCCGCAGTACGGGGTTGTAAAGAATGAATGCGCGCTCATAAAAGGCTCTCTGGGAGGGCCTTGCAAGAGAATGATAAAACTTAGGAAGAGCTGGAGAGAATCTGGAAAAGCAACCAAGCCCGAGATAAAGTACATCTCAAAGGAGTCGAAGCAAGGTTCTTGATATGAAAGTCAACGTATACTCAATTGAAGGCAATTCGCTGGAGCAGATAGAGCTGCCGCGCCAGTTCGATGAAGAGGTAAGGGAGGAAGTGATAAGGAGGGCAGTTCTTTCCGAGCAGAGCAGAAAATACCAGCCGAAGGGTTCTTTCATCAGAGCCGGTTTGCAGACTACTGCCGAGTACAGGGGAAGGAAAGAGGGCTATGGAAGCATAAAGAACAAGGGTATATCAAGATTGCCTAGAGAGAAGTTCCCAAGAGGAAGGTTTGGAAAAGTAAAAAGAGTTCCGTTTGCAGTGAAAGGGAGAAGGGCTCATCCTCCAAGAGTTGAGGAAGTTCTTGTTGAGAGAATAAATAAGAAGGAGTTTGAGAAAGCATTGAGGAGCGCTATAGCTGCAACCGGCAGAAAGGAGATTATTGCAGCAAGGGGGCATGTTATTGGTACAGTGAAGGAGATTCCTCTTGTAGTAGAAAGCAAGTTTGAGGAGTTTGAGAAAACAAAAAATGTTCTTGCATGCCTCAGAGCTCTTGGGCTTGAGGCAGATTTAAGTAGGGCGCAGAGAAAGAAGAGGGTAAGCGGAGTGAGGGAGAGGAGGAGAGGGGGAACTGTGAGACCGAAGTCAGTGCTTATAGTTGTTGGAGATGGCAGCAAAGTTGTGAAGGCTGCCAGAAATCTTGCGGGAGTTGATGTGAAGGGAGTGGGAGAGCTCGATGTAACCTCTCTTGCGCCAGGAACTCACGCAGGGAGATTAACTCTCTGGAGCAAGAGGGCAATTGAGGAGCTTGCAAAGATGTGATGTTTATGGTAGTGATTCACCCCGTAGCAACTGAGAAGGCAATTGCGCTTATAGAGAAGGAGAACAAGATGGTTTTCATAGTTGAGAAAGATGCAACAAAGAAGGAGATTGCTGAAGATGTTGAGAAGTCCTACAATGTGAAAGTTGAGAAGGTTACTGTTACCATAACGCCGCAGGGAAGGAAGAAAGCCTATGTGAAGTTGCAGAAAGGCTACTCTGCGGATGAGCTTGCTGCGAGGTTGAAGATTATATAGGTGGGATGAATGGGAAAGAAACTTATACAGCAGAGGCTTGGAAAGGGCTCTCCCAGTTTCAGGAGGCCATCAAGTAGATGCAAGGCTGATGTCGAGTACAGAAATCTTGATGATGCTGAGAAGAGTGGGAAGCTGGGGGGGCAGGTAATAGGCTTTGTTGATGATCCTGCAAGAAGTGCATTGCTCATGGAAGTCAAATTTGAGAACAACGAGAGCAACATTCTCATAGCGCCAGAGGGTGCCATGATTGGAGATAGGATAGAAGTTGGAGCAGTGGCAGAGGTGCGAGCTGGAAATGTTCTCCCTCTCAACTCAATCCCGGAGGGAATGCCAGTTTACAACATTGAGATAACTCCTGGTGATGGAGGCAAACTTGTTAGGAGCAGCGGAACTACTGCATTTGTTGTTTCTCATGAGGAAGGGCTTGTAACGGTTAGACTTCCTTCAAAGAAACTGAAGGTGCTTAATGGAAGGTGCAGAGCAGAGATAGGAGTGATATGCGGTGGGGGCAGACTGGAGAAGCCGTTCCTGAAGGCGGGTAAGAAGTTCCATGCGATGGGCGCAATGAACAGAAGATGGCCCAACGTGAGAGGAGTTGCCATGAACCCATATAACCATCCATTTGGAGGAAAAGAGCACCACAAGGGAAGACCTTCCCCGGTTTCAAGAAGCACTCCACCAGGAAGAAAGGTTGGGCATCTAGCCTCAAGGAGGACTGGAAGAAGGAGGGGAAAGAGCAGCGAGGATAGAGGTACGGGTGAGTAGATGGTTAAGAAGGTTCAATACAGAGGAAAAACTCCGGAGGAGTTAAGGGAGATGACCGCTGATGAAATTTCAAAACTCCTCAAGTCTAGGGCTAGAAGGTCTCTCAAGAGAGCTTCCGCGCGTTACAGAAAACTGATTGAGAAAGTCAGGAAAGCAGAGGTGGATGAAAAGAGAGAGAAGATAATCAAAACTCACCTGAGGGATGCTGTCATACTCCCAGACTGGGTGGGGCTCAAGTTTGGCATTCATAATGGTAAAGAATTCAAGACCATTGAGATGAAGATTGAGATGGTGGGCCATAGGCTTGGTGAGTTCGCCCACACAACTGGCAGGGTAGCACACTCGGGTCCGGGAGTGGGAGCAACAAGAGGTTCCAAGTTCATACCGCTCAAGTAGGGTGTGATGATGCCACTAGGTTATTCATACAAAACAAAGGATGAAGCTCACATAGCGAGAGCTCAGCTCCATGAGATCAACGCTTCATACAAGGACCTGAGCCAGGTTTGCAGGAACATAAATGGAATGGAAATTCCTGAAGCAGTTAGTCTGCTTGAGAGTGCAAAGCTTGGAAAGGTTCCCATAAGGTACGAGAAGTTCAACAAGAAGTGCGGCCACAGAAAGGAGCTTGGAGGAAAAAGGGGAAGGTACCCGAAGAAGAGTGCAAGAATACTCCTTGAAGTGCTGAGAAACGCAATTGCAAATGCGCATCACAAGGGGCTGGGAGAGAAATTGTTCGTGAGGCATGCTTCAGCTAACAAGCAGAATATATATCCGAGAATTGCCTCAAAGGGAAGAGCAAACAGGTCGGATTATGAAACTGCTAAAGTGGAGATAGTTCTGGAGGAGTTGAAGTGATATGGCAGTTGAGAGAAAATTCATAGAAGATTCAATAAGCAGGTACAGGCTTGCTGCATACCTAGAGAAGGAGCTTGATAGGGCAGGCTTTTCGAAAGTTGATATACAAAGAACTCCGATGGTCACAAGGATAAATGTTGAGGTTACGAAGCCCGGTAAGGTCATAGGAAGGAAGGGAAAAACGATAAAGGACTTGACTGAGTCCATCCAGAAGAACTTTGGAGTTGATAACCCGCAGATAAGTGTTTCAGAAGTCACAAACGAGAGCCTGGAACCAAGACTGGTTGCAAAGAATGTTGTGAGGTCAATAGAGATGGGGAGGAATGTGAGAAGGATACTGCATTTCACGCTTAAGACAATAATGGACGCAGGTGCTCTGGGAGCTGAAGTAAGAGCAAGCGGAAAGATTGTCGCCAAGGGAGCCAGGGCAACAAGGCTGAGGGTTGGCGCAGGCTACCTGCCGAAATCAGGCGAGCCTTCAAGGCTTGTGAAGACTGCGCATGTCACTGCATACCCGAAATTCGGTGCAATAGGGGTGCTCGTGAAGATAGTTCTTCCTGGAACGGTTTTCCCAGACAAGAAGAAAACGAAGCCTGTGGAGCTTCCAAGAGTGATAAAGGAGGCTGCTGCTGAAGAGGTAGAAGGGAATGTCGATATTGAGAGTAAGTGAAATGAGACAAATGGAAGTTGACGTTCTGAAGAACAAGCTAGCAGAGCTGAGGAACGAGCTTAGAATCGACAGGGGAAGTGTTTCGAGCGGAGGAAAGGCAAGCAATCCAGGGAGAATAAAAGAAGTCAGGAGAAGCATTGCTAGGATATTGACGGTTCTTAAGGAAAAAGGAGTTAAAATTTGAAGAGGTGAGAGATTCAAATGGGAGAGATATGCCCGAAGTGCGGGCTTCCGAAGGAAATTTGCGCGTGCGAAGCTCTTGAGAGAGAGGGAGCTAAGAGGATAAAAATTTACAGCATGAAGAAGAAGTTTGGCAAGCTTGTAACAATAATCGAGGGCTTGGAGGAGGGCGAGCTTACCAAGACTGCAAAAGAGCTGAAGAGGATGCTCGCGTGCGGAGGGAGCTCAAAGGAAGGAATAATCGTACTACAAGGGGAGCATAGGGATAAGGCAAAACAGCTGCTGGTAAAGATGGGCTATCTTGAAAACAGCATAGATGTGTGATGATGATAGACAAGAACAACATATTGATTCATGAGTTCATGGGATTGGAGGTTGAGATAGCAAAAAGCACTTGCAGGAACCTCATAGGGAAGAAGGGGAGAATAGTGAACGAGACGAGGAATACGATTGAAATCGAGGGAAAAGGTAAGACGAAGATTATCCCAAAGAGGTCGAGCACATTCAGGTTCTACCTGCCTGGAGGAGAGAGCGTGGATGTTGAGGGCAGACTCGTAGAGTACAATCCTGAGGACAGACCGAAAAGATTGATGAAATACGTCAAGAAGGTGGGATGATGGCAACATGCAATGATAAGAAATGTTTCAAGCACGGGGGCATTAAGCTCAGGGGAGGAACTCTGGAAGGAATGGTTGTAAGCGACAAGGGAAGGAGGACAGTGATAGTTGAGAGGCCCCTGGTCAAATACATAGGGAAGTACGAAAGGTTCGCGAGGAGGCACTCAAAGATAGCTGCGCACAACCCTGATTGCATAGGAGCTAAAGAGGGAGATTTTGTCAGGATTGCAGAATGCAGGAAGCTGAGCAGGACGAAGGCATGGAGCGTTATTGAGATAGTGAAGAAGGCTGAGAGGGGTAGTTGAAGATGAAAGGGTTACAGAGCAAAGTTCCAAAAGGGCTGACAATCGGCTCGAAAGTCATTTGCGATGACAACAGCGGAGCAAAAATAGTTCAGATAATCGGAGTGAAAGGCAGCCACACCAAGAGGACGAGAAATCCATCAGTCGGAGTTGGGGATATTGTGATAGTTGCTGTCAAGAAAGGTGTTCCGCAGATGAAGAAGAAAATTGAGAAGGCCGTGATAATAAGGCAAAAGAGGGGTATAAGGAGGGCTGGAGGCACCAGGGTTGAATTTGAGGATAATGCAGTTGTGCTTATAGATGATCAAGGCTTGCCAAAGGGAACTGAGATAAAGGGAGTAATAGCGAGGGAAGTCATCGACAGGTTTCCCAAGGTGGCAGGAATAGCAAGCGCGGTGGTATAATGACGTCTCTAACATCTTCAAAAAAACCAAGGGAGCAGAGGAAGGCTAGGTATGAGGCACCACTGCACATGAGACACTGCCTTATGGCTGTGCACCTGGCGAAGGAACTGAGGGAGAAGCTGAAGACGAAGAGGAGGAACCTGCCTGTCAGGGAGGGCGATAGAGTGAAGATTATGAGGGGGGAGCATAGGGGGAAGAGCGGTAAGGTCACAAATGTTGATATCGGGCGCGGAAAAGTTTTCGTTGAGGGAGTTGTCATCAAGAGGGGCAAGGGAGGGGAGGCTTTCATCCCGATTGAGCCGTCAAATCTCATGTTGATTGAAGCGGATATGTCAGATAAGATGAGAAATAGGATACTTGAAAGATCTAAGAAAGTTGAGTGAGGTAGGTTGAATGGCTAAAAAAGGCGGTTCATCACATATGAAGAGAATTGCTTCACCAAGGTATGTTCCGTTAGCAAGAAAATTGAATGTTTGGATCACCAAACCATCCCCAGGGCCGCACACTCTGAACAGCTCGGTTTCCCTGGGAGTTGTGCTGAGGGATATACTTAGAGTGGCTGATTCCACCAGGGAAACGAAGAAGGTTCTTATGGAGGGAAACATTTTGGTAGACGGCAGAGTGGTGAGGGACAAGAAATTTCCGGTTGGGCTCATGGATGTCATCAGCTTGCCTAACCTCAAAAAGAACTACTGGGTTGGAGTTGACAGCAAGGCAAGACTTAAGCTGTTTGAGGTTGGCGAGGAATACTCGAAGTTCAAGCTCTGCAGAGTGGAGGGTAAGAGAAGCATCCCAGGAGGTACCTTCCAGATTGCTTTGCATGATGGCAGAACTCTGATTGGTGACAAGGGATTCAAGATCGGTGACAGCATTAAGCTTTCCGTTCCGGAGCAGAAAGTCATATCCGTGATGAAGCTGGAACCTAATGCGAACTGTATCATAACAAGTGGAAAACATGCTGGGGAGCTTGCAATTGCTGATGAACTTTACCACAAGAAGGGTGCTAGGAGGTCAGAGGCGAAACTTCACTCGGATTCTGAAAGCTTCATAACAGTGAGAGACTACCTCTTCGTTGTTGGAGATGATGTGAAGGTGTTCAGATGAATCCAATGAGGGAAGTGCGCATTGACAAAGTTACTGCAAACATAGGGGTAGGCGAGGGAGGGGAGAAGCTGCAGAGTTGCTCAACGCTTCTCAACAAGATGAGTGGCAAGAAAGCTGTGAAGACTGCGGCCAGGGTGAGAAATCTAGTCTTCAAGATAAAGAAGGGCGATCCTATAGGGACCAAGGTTACACTAAGAAACAAGGATGCTGAGGAGTTTCTCAAGAAAGCACTTGATGCAGTTGACAAGAAAATCAGTTCAAGAGCATTTGACAAAGAGGGAAACTTCTCCTTTGGAATAAAGGAGTACATAGACTTCCCGGGTGTCAAATACGACCCCAAGCTCGGCATAGTTGGCTTTGATGTATGCGTAACCCTCAAAAGAAGGGGAGTGAGAGTAACAAAGAAAAGGAGGGGGAAGGCGACACTTGGCAGGAGGCACAGGCTTACAAATGAGGACGGAATTACTTTTGCAAAGGAGGTTCTGGGAGTAGAGATTGTGTGAGTTGGTTAAATGACTAGCAAGAAAGTTTCACCTGAGAAAAGACTCAAGCTGAAGTACAAGGGCAGAGGTTTGAGGAGATGCAGATTCTGCGGAAATAGCCGCGGACTGATAAGATTGTACAAGCTGTACATATGCAGGAGATGTTTCAGGGAGGTTGGTGAGAGCATAGGCTTCAGGAAGTTTTAGGTGATGAGATGGCAAATGATCCGCTTGCGGATGCGATTAACACGATAAAAACGCATGAGATGCTCGGAAAGTCTTCATGCACTATAAAGCCGGCATCAAAACTGATAAAGGAAGTGCTGATGATTTTCCAACAGCACAAGTACCTGGATGAGTTTGAGTATATAGACGACGGAAAGTCGGGCTCATTCAAGGTGCAGCTGAACGGAAGCGTAAACGACTGCATGGTGATAAAGCCTCGTTTTGCAGTAAGAAAGGACGAATGGGCAAAATGGGAGCAGAGGTACATCCCAAGCCCTGAATTCGGCATGCTGATCGTGTCAACCCCGCAGGGGCTCATGACGAATGCAGATGCTAGGAAGAAGGGAATCGGAGGAAGACTCATAGCATATGTTTACTAGAGTGGTAGCATGATGATCGAAATACCGAAAGATGTGCAGGTTGAGGTGAAGGGCGATACTGTTATAGTTAGCGGAAAGCTTGAAAAGCTGCAGAGGAGTTTCAAGTCCCTTGGAGTTAAGTTGGAGATAAAGGGTAACCAGCTCGAAATCGGCGGGGGGGAAGGGGGAAAGGTGCTTGAGGGAACCATAGAGGCACATGTAAAGAACATGTTCAAGGGAGTCACGGAAGGTTTCTCGCACAAGCTTCAGGCAGTGCACTCCCACTTCCCAATGAGTGTTGAAGTGAAAGGTGACAAAGTGCTCATAAAGAACTTTATAGGGGAGAAGAAGCCAAGAAGTGCGGATATAGTGGGCAAGACAAAGGTTGAAGCGAAAGGCACGGATATATTCGTTTCAGGACCGGACAAGGATGCAGTGGGGCAGACATGCGCCAATATATCTCTGGCCACAGTGATAAAGCAAAAAGACAGCAGAGTTTTCCAGGATGGAGTATACATGGTTGAGTGATTCTTATGGTCGTTGCGAAAAAGAAACACCCAAAATTCTTTAGGCAGAACTACGGGAGAACAGATATGAAGAGAGTTGCCAAGGGCTGGAAGAGGCCCAGGGGCCACGACAACAAGAAGAGGGCAAAGCACAGCTTTGCGGGCGCTGAGCCGAACATTGGATGGAGGAACGCCAGCGCTGTGAGAGACCTGCACCCCTCAGGATTTAGCGAGGCTCTTGTGAGAAACCTCAAGGAGCTTGATAAGGTGCAGCCCGGGAAAGCCGTGAGGATAGCCGCAGGAGTCGGAAGAATGAAGAGGAACATGATCATAGCAAAAGCAAAGGAGCTGAATTTCAAAATTTTGAATGAGTGATACTATGGGGATATTGACCGTCAGGAGAATTGCCGCTGAGCTGCTTGGTGTTGGAGAGAGCAGAGTTAAGATAGACCCTAAGAACTCCAGCAAAGCAGATGAGGCGCTGACAAGAGATGACGTGCGCTCGCTCATTTCCCAAGGAATAATATATCGTATAAGGAAGACTGGAGTTTCAAGAGGAAGGGGAAGGAGGAAGCACGTCAAGATGAAAGCTGGCAGGAGAAGGGGTACGGGAAGCAGAAAAGGAAAGCGCTATGCGAGAGTGCCCAGGAAGGAAATCTGGATGAGCCATGTAAGGGCGCAGAGGGCTCTTGCCAAGAGTCTACTGCTTGAGAAGAAAATTCAGCATGATACTTACAGAAAAGTCTACAGGATGATAAAAGGAGGTGCGTTTAAGAGCAAGGCAAGCCTTCTCTCGCACCTCAAGGATAGCGGACTTATGAAGTGATTCTATGGGAAAAGCAACTGGACCAAGGTACACTGTTCCTTCCAAGAGAAGAAGGAGGAACCTCACTAATTATAGGAAGAGGTTGGCGCTGCTCAAATCAACGAAACCGAGGATGGTTGTGAGAAAGAGTAACAGGAGCATACTGGTGCAATTCGTGAACTACTCTGAGAAGGGGGATATCACATTAGCCGCTGCCCACTCCAATGAACTGAAGAAATTCGGGTGGCAGAGCAGGGGCAATACGCCAACGGCTTACCTGACAGCTCTGCTCGCAGGAAAGAGGGCAAAGGGCAAGAAGATTACAGAATTCGTTCTTGACATCGGGCTTGCGACGCCTTCCAGAGGTGCATTAGTCTTCTCGGCGGTTAAGGGTGCGATTGACTCAGGGCTCAAGACGAAATATGAAAAGGAGATGCTTGACGCAGGAAGGATAAGGGGCGAACATATAGCGAAATATGCGGAGAGCCTGAAGGGGAAACCAGAGTACGAGAAAATTTTCTCTTCATACCTGAAGGGTAATATTACTCCTGAAAACATTCCTGAAATTTTTGACAAGGTTAGGGAGGCAGTTCTTAATAGCGGGTGATAAGAGATGGCTAGGAAGATGAGAGGTAGACGAAGGGAAATAGAAAAGAAGACCTTTAATATTGACGAGTGGAACCCAAAAACTGAGATTGGGAGGAGGGTCAAGAACAAGGAGATAACTTCCATAGAGCAGATATTCGAGATGGGGAAGCCCATTGTTGAAGATGAGATTGTTGATGCTCTACTCCCAGATCTTAAGGAGGAGATCCTGAATGTCTCAATGACCCAGAGGATGAGCGAAAACGGCAGGAAGACGCAGTTCAGGGCAATTGCTATAGTTGGAGATGGTCATGGTCACATAGGAGTTGGGGCTGGCAAGGCAGATGAGGCAAGGCCCTCTATAGAAACCGCGATAAAAGCGGCGAAGAGGAATGTGATAGGCATTCCGCTGGGATGCGGTTCCTGGGAGTGCGGTTGCAAGCAGAAGCACACCCTTCCAATAAAGGCTGTTGGAAAGAATGGTGGTGTAATAGTGACCCTTAAGCCAGCTCCAAGAGGGGTTGGTATAGCTTGTGATGAAATTGTTAGGAAAGTGCTTGGCATGGCAGGGGTGAAGGACAGCTGGGGATTTGCAAGGGGCAGAACAAGAAGTGTATATAACACCGCCATGGCGGCATTTGATGCTTTGGACAGTTTGAACAGGATAAAGTTCCATAAGGAGTGGGACACGTTGCTGGGAGCTGAATGCAAGGAGGTTGAAACGGATGTCAAAGAGGATAGCAGTAATTAGAGTAAGAGGGGAAGTAGGAGTAAGGAGAAAAGTGGAGGATATACTGCGAAGGCTTATGCTCACCAGGGTGAACCACTGCGTTGTGATAGATGACTCCCCAGAGAGTATGGGTATGGTGAAGAAATGCTCAAGCTATATCACTTGGGGGGAGATAACACCAGACACGCTTGCCCTTCTTATTATGAAGAGGGGAAGGGCGCCTGGCAACAAGAAAATAGGGAGTGAGGAGATTGAGAGTTATGGTTTGGGATCTTTTGAGAAGTTTGCTGAGAAACTGTGCAACTTTGAATGCAAACTGAGCGCTCTTAAATGCCTTAAGCCGGTTTTCAGGCTGCACCCGCCGAGGAAGGGATACAGGCACATCAAAAAGCCCTATCCGCAAGGAGCGCTGGGTTACAGGGGAGATAAGATAAACGAGCTTTTGAAGAGGATGGTGTGATTATGGTGAGAAGGCACAGGAAGAGGAGCAAGAAGAAATACCTAGGTTCCAGAAGCTGGGGCGCGGGCAACATAAAGCACAGGAGGGGCAAGGGAAGCAAGGGAGGGAAGGGTTATGCGGGTTCTAATAAGCAGAAGTGGACCTGGATAGTGAGATACGAACCAGACCATTTTGGCAGACACGGCTTTGTACCGCCACAGAGCAGAGACATTAAAGAGATAAATCTTTGGGAGATAAACAAAATGATTATTGAGGGGAAATTCAAAAAGGAGGATTCAGGGAAATTTGCAGTCGAACTACCCGGTTACAAAGTGCTGGGATGCGGGAAGCTTGAATTCCCTGCGTTCGTAAAAGCAAGCGCATTCTCAAAATCTGCTGTTGGCAAGATAAAAAGTTTTGGCGGTGATGCTAAGGTAGAGTGATGCGATGGCGTTGGAATTCATGAAGCCGATTGTCAGTCTACTGCCTGAGATAAGGCACCCTCAGAGAACGCCACCTCTGAGAGAAAAACTATACTGGACTGTCGCTGGCCTTGTAATATTCTTTGTGATGTATCACATCTACCCTGTTGGCAGATATCCGATCGAAGATCAGTTCGGGTTCATCCAGATGATAACCGCGAGTAAGATAGGCAGCCTCATCACGGCGGGTATAGGGCCTATAGTGCTTGCCTCGATATTCCTGCAACTTTTCATTGGTTCAAAGATAATTGATATGGACCTGACCGACCCGGAGCAGAAGAAGATTTTCCAGGGGACGCAGAAACTACTTGCAGTAATACTTTCATTCTTTGAGTCCGCAATATATGTTTACACGAATGCAGTCCCAGTGATGGGAGCAGGGATTTATGCCGGGAATACGTTCCCACTTTTTGGCAATCTATTCTTTACGCAGATGATTGTGACATTCCAGCTTGCAATGGGTTCCATAATACTTCTCTACCTGGATGAGATAGTTGCAAAGTATGGGATAGGCTCGGGAATAAGTCTGTTCATAGCGGCTGGTGTCTCGCTCTCAGTAGTGCAGGGTACATTTTCTGTGCTCATCCCAAATGCTATGGCGCAACTTGCGGAGGGAGGAGCAAACTCTGTCCCAATGGCGCTGCTCACCCTGCTGCCTCTCGTATTCACATTAGTTGTTTTCATTGCATGCTCATACGCGGAGGGCATGAGAGTGGAGGTACCACTTGTTTTTGAGAGGGTGAGAGGCGTCGGTGGCAGATACCCGATAAAGTTCCTCTACGTTTCAAACATTCCAGTGATTCTTGCTGCAGCCCTCATGATGAACTTCCAGCTCATCGCAAGGGCGATAGGCAGCAGCACGTTCTACATCGGAGGAACCAACATAGTGAACTTCTTGTCTGTTGTGGACAGCAGTGGAAGGCTTGTTGATGGGTTGCTTTACCTCATGACACCGAGCTTCCCCAACCCAGTCCTGACGGGTTACCAGACATATTTTGATGTCATACTTCACTCCTCAACCCAGTTCACTCACATACCAGAGCTGGTCCATGTGGTTGCATATATAGTATCAATGGTAGTGATGTGCGTCATATTCGGCAGATTTTGGATAGAGACAACCGGCATGTCCGCCAAGGATATAGCTGAACAGCTCAAGGGTTCTGGACTGCAGGTGCCTGGCTTCAGGAGAGATCCAAGGATCATTGAGAAGATCCTCGAAAAATATATTCCAATGATAACCATACTCGGCAGCATATTCGTAGGCCTTCTCGCGGCATTTGCAGATTTGACAGGAGCGCTTGGAACGGGAACAGGAATACTGCTTACGGTGGGTATACTGCACAACATGTACGAGACGATGAAGAGGGAGCAGATGTTTGAGCTCTACCCCGCCCTCAAGAATCTCGTAGGGTAATGTGGTAGGATGATAGTTGTGATGGGACTTCCTGGCGCAGGAAAAACAACTGTTCTGCAAGGAGCAATTGCAGGTTTTGGGGAGTGGAAAGTCCTCAACTACGGAGATTTGATGTTTGAGATAGCGAAGGGCAGGGGGCTTGTGAGCCACAGGGATGATATGAGGAAACTCCCGGGCAAAGAGCAGCAGAAAGTTCAGAAGGAGGCTAGCAAGAAACTGGAGAAAGCAAACGGTAAAGTCATACTTGACACGCACTGCTCCATACATACGGCCAGAGGCTATATGCCGGGACTTCCTTTTGAACAGCTTGGAAAGCTTCATGTTGATTACCTCGTGTTCATATCGGCACCTGCCAGGGATATTTTGGGCAGGAGGCAGAGGGACATGACAAGAAAGAGGGATATGGTGACCATTGAAGAGGTAGAGCAGGACATACTCGTGAATACCGCATATCTCTGCGCCTATTCCGCATTCAGCGGTGCAATGGCGAGCATAATAATGAATAGCGATGGCAAGCTTGATGATGCTGTGAGCAAGCTGAAGGAGATTATAAAAAAAGTTGGTGAGGAGTGAACATGGAAGACTCAACTGTTGCTTTCTTCATTATAACGGCGACTGCAATGATTTATTCGGCCCTATCGCTGTACATAACGCGCACCCTTGGGAACAGGAAGAGGGTTAAGGAAATTCAGGAAGAGATGAACAGGATAAGCGCTGGGCTGAAGAAGGTCGACAGCACGGAAGCACGGAGGAAGGAGGCGGAGAAAGAGCAGGCGAAGATTCCGGGTCTGATGACCGAGAGCATGATTCTGCAGTTCAAACCCCTGGTGGTAATACTGCCGATATTCGCGGTAATAAGCTACCTAGTTAAAACATTTTTCCCGTATTTTCAAATTAAGCTGGGTTTCTCCGTCCCAACCTTCCCTTACTATTGGATGCTTCTGAGATTTAACCTAGATAGCTTTCCAAACTGGAGGGACGAGTTCGGGACGTTTGGTTGGTTTATTCTCTGCCTTGTATTTTCTGGTATTTTCATTCAGTTGATCACTGATGCTTTTGAGAAAAGAAGAAAGGGGAAGTGATGTGTATGTTGCCAAGATTCAGGTCAAAATCCGTAAGGAAGATCGATAGGAAAGGGTTGGGCAAGAAAGCCAAGTTCCACTATGTGAGAAAAGCCGGAAGAGGAGCTTGCTGCTCAATCTGCGGGGCTGTGCTTGCAGGAGCGAAGAGCTCAAGCAGACCAAGCAGAATATTCGGCGGTGCCCTGTGCCCTGGATGTTCATTGTATATAATCAAACTCGCCGGAAAGATAAAGGGCGGGAATATGAAGCTTGAGGATGTCGATCTTGGTAGAAGGGAGTTTGTGAGGTGTCTGGTGTAATGATAATATGCATCTCCGGCCTGTCCGGATCTGGAAAGAACACCGTTGGCGAGATAGTTGCAAAAAAGCTCGGCTTGGCAGAGGTGAAGCTCTCCTTCAAGGACGAGGCGGAGAGGATGAATGTGGACCTCATGAAACTGCAGAGGGAGGCTACGAAGGATGAGAGCTACGATAGGGAGCTGGACAAGGAGATAGTGAGGAGGGCGAAGAAGGGGAACTGCGTGGTCATGACCTGGCTGGGCCCCTGGGTAGTGAAGAATGCGAATCTCCGCGTGTGGCTCAATGTGAGCGAGAAGGAGAGGGCGAAGAGAGTTGCCAAGAGGGATAAGATGACATTCAGAAAGGCTCTCGGGCACATAAGGAAGAGGGATGAGAACAACAGGAGGAGGTACAAGAGATACTATGGAATTGACATCATGGACCACGGCATATTTGATTTGGAGATAAACTCTGATGTTTTCAATCCCCAGCAGATAGCCGGGATAATAATAAAGGCTGCCGAAGCTGAGAGGGCGGCGGGGAAGAGGTGAGCTTATGGCGATGATTACTGTTGGTAGTATTTGCATTAAGAACAGAGGCAGGGATGGGGGCAGGAAATGTGTTGTGATGGGCCTTGTTGATGCCAACTACGTTGAGATTCTATGCACCTCCAGGAAGAAGAGAAGGAAGTGCAACATACGCCATCTTGAACCAGTCGGAGAGAACATAGAGTTGAAGGGAAGCGATGAGGAGATTAGAAAACTCCTAGGAGCCTGATGTTGTGTCTGGGATACTGACGAAATACGAGTGCGAGACCGATGAGCAGTATGGAAAACGCCCTGAGCAGCGTAGCATAGAGGAACTCCTGGAGTCCGGATTTGCGCTTGTTGACAAGCCACAGGGCCCTTCGAGCCATGAGGTTACCTCGTGGGTGAAGAAGATGCTCATGACAAGGAAGGCGGGACACTCGGGAACACTGGACCCGAATGTGAGTGGATTGCTCCCAGTTGGTCTGAATGGGGCGACCAAGGCTATGGGCCTCATGCTAAAGAGTTCAAAGGAGTATGTGGGGATAATAAAGTTCCACTGCAATGTTGAAAAAGGGGAGGTTGAGAAGGTATTCCGTAAATTCAGCGGGGAGATTGAGCAGATGCCTCCGGTGAAATCCGCCGTGAGAAGGGTGCTCAGGAAGAGAAAGGTTTATTACCTTGAACCGCTAGAATTTAATGGAAGAGAAGTCCTCTTTAGGGTCGGATGCGAAGCGGGAACCTACATAAGGAAGCTCTGCTTTGATATGGGAGAGGAACTAGGATGCGGAGCTAATATGCTCGAACTCAGGAGGACTAGGGTAGGGAACCTTGATGAAATCCACGCATCGAAGCTTCAGGATATAAAGGATGCGTACTGGCTGTGGACTGAGAAAGGTGAGGAGAAAGAGATGAGGAGGATCATACTCCCCATTGAGAATGCGCTTGGCATGCACAGGATCTGGCTACGCGATTCTACTGTTGAATCGATATGTTCAGGTGCAGCCCTAGCAGCTCCCGGAGTTGCAAAGGTTGAGGAAGGGATAGCTGCGGGGGATAACATTGCGCTCATGAGTCTCAAGGATGAGCTCGTGGCAATATCGGTTGCCGACGCGAACTCCCGTGAGATTATTAGTATGGAAAAAGGTGTTGTCGCAAGAACGATAAGGGTAATGATGAGAAAAGGTACATATCCAAAATGCTGGTGATGGGATGCCGGGGTGACGGAATCCGGTCAACGTGTACGCCTGGAAGTAGTATCCCGGAAGCGTATGGCCTTCACGGGCCTTATGGGTTCAAATCCCATCCCCGGCGTTTATCAAAGAGTGATGGTATGGCAAAGAAAACGGAAAAAGCAGTTGAGAGTAAATCGGAAGCTCCTAGCGCAAAGAAGGAGATAAAGGGAATCGTCAGGATTGCTGGGAGGGACATAAAAGGAGAGACCAAGCTGCGCATGGCGCTCATGAGAGTCAAGGGGGTAGGGGTTACCCTCAGCAGCGCTTTGACAAAAATAATATCCAATCAGTTCAACATCCCAAAGAACACGATGATTGGAGAGCTGAGCGATGAGCAGGTTGACATGCTTATGGAGATAATAAGTAACCCCAACAAATATGGGATTCCGGAGAGGATGCTGAACAGGCAGAAGGATCCTGAGACAAACCAGAGCGCCCATATTATAGGGACTGACCTGACGTTCAGGACGAAGCAGGATATAACAAACATAAAGGATTTGAACACTTGGAAGGGGTATAGGCATGCCTATGGGCAGAAAGTTAGGGGGCAAAGAACAAGGACAACTGGGAGAACAGGCATGACTGTAGGAGTGCTTAGAAAGACTATGCTTGCGAAGGCTGCGGCAGCAAAGGCTGCTGAAACTGCTACTGAGGTGAAGGCTGAGAAACCTGCTGCGAAGGTTGAGGAGAAGGCTGAGAAGAAGGAGTGATGGGTATGGGAGATCCTAAAAAGCTGAAGAGGAAATACGAGTCACCAAGGAAGATTTGGAGTAGCGCTAGGATAGAAGAGGAGCAGAAACTCCTGAAGGAATTCGGTTTGAAGAACATGAGGGAACTTAGAGTAATGCAGATGGAACTAAAGAGGATAAGAAGGGAAGCCAGGAAGCTCCTCTCATTGGGAGAACGGGGCAGGGAGCTTGGCAAATCTGTGCTGGAGAGAGTAGTCAGGCTCGGTATAGCAAAGCCAGATACCTCATTGGAGGACCTTCTATCACTCACAATAAACGACGTGCTTGAGAGGAGGCTTGAGACAAGGGTTGTGAAGAAAGGGCTTGCCAAGTCCATGAAGCAGAGCAGGCAACTCATAGCGCATGGATACATCGCAATAGACGGCAGGAGGGTTTCCTCGCCGAGCTATCTTGTGCCCATTAATGAGGAGGACAAGGTAGGTTATTACAAAAGTACTGAGTTCATCATGATTGCTAGTAGCAGGACAAAGGAAAGCACGGAGGGTGAGAAAGTTGGCGGAGAAGGAACAAGTGGAAAAGAAGAGTGAAGAAGTTGCAACTGAAGAGGCCGAGAGGATAGCGAGAAGGAAGAGAGAGGAGAGATGGGGAGTGGCGAACATATACTCATCCAAGAATGATACGATAATAACGATAACCGATATAAGCGGTGCAGAAACCATAGCAGTTGGAAGCGGAGGAATGATAGTGAAGGCAGACCGGGAGGAGGGCTCCCCCTATGCGGCAATGCAGGCGGCTTTCAAGGCTGCCAGCAAGGCAAAGGAGAGGGGCGTAACAGCAGTCCATATAAAGATAAGGGCTCCTGGCGGGCATGGGAGCAAGACTCCTGGCCCAGGCGCACAGGCAGTTGTGAGGGCACTTGCAAGGTCAGGATTGAGGATAGGAAAGATAGAGGACGTCACCCCGACTCCTACAGACACCACGAAGAGGCCTGGAGGCAGAAGGGGAAGGAGAGTATAAACCTGAGGGTGGTTGTCTTGAAAATTGAAGTTTTGCACTCGAAGGGGAAGGAGATGGAATTCGTACTCAAGGATGCTACAGTAGCATTCGCAAATGCTATAAGAAGGATTGGCATGTCGCAGGTGCCTGTATTCGCAATAGACTCTGTGACATTCTACGAAAACAGCTCATCAATTTTTGATGAGTATATAGCAAACAGGCTTGGGCTGATTCCCCTCACCAGCGAGGGCTCCCACAAGGAGGGAGAGGAGGTGCTGTTCTCCCTTGAGGCAGAGGGACCGCGCACTGTGTATTCGAAAGAGCTGAAGAGCTCAAGCGCAAAAGTGAAGTGCGTGCACGATAACATACCGATAATAAAGCTTGGAGAGGACAGGAGGATAAGGCTGGAGGCAAGGGCGAGGATGGGAGACGGTAGGGAGCACGCGAAATTCCAGGCAGGCGTGATATCCTACGGTTATGATACGAATGACAAGAAGGATTTCAGGTTCAAAGTTGAATCGTTTGGGCAGGTGAGCCCAAAAACAATGCTGCTGAAAGCAGTTGAAATACTGGAGGGAAAATGCGGGGAGTTGAACTCCCAGCTGAAGGAGGTGTAATGCGGGGGTGGCAGAGTCAGGTCAAATGCGCAGGACTGAGGAAGAAAAAACTTCAGAACTCCTGTGCCTTTAGTGGCTGCGTGGGTTCAAACCGAAAGGTTGCCCAAAAATCCCATCCCCCGCATTTTTTGGTGATTTGATGAAAAGAGGCCCGGAAAGCAAAAGAACACTGGAACTTGTGAATCTGCTGAGAAAGAGAGCAGTGGAGAACAAGGCTAGGATATGGAAGAAGGTTGCTGAGAGGCTCTCAGCGCCTGCGAGAGGAAAGAGTGAGGTGAACCTTTATACGATAGACAAGCACAGCAAGGAGGGCAGCACAGTAGTGGTGCCGGGCAAGGTTCTTGCAAATGGCTCGCTTGGGCACAAGGTCACTATAGCTGCGTTCAGTTTTTCAGCAAGCGCGGCAGAGAAGGTAAGAAAGGCCGGCGGCAGCTGTCTGCCACTTGAGAGGATAGTTGAGAGCAACCCTGCAGGGAAGGGAATTATTCTGATGGAGTGAGCAAAATGAGAGTCATAGATGGAACTAACCTCGTGCTTGGAAGGCTTGGAGCAAGGATTTCCAAGTATCTGCTGAGCGGAGAACAGGTTGTGGTGATCAACTCGGAGAATATAGTGATAGTTGGAAGCACCGATATGGTTGTGAAGAGGTACTGGAACAGGAGGCAGAGGAAGGACAAGGCGAACCCGGAGAACTCAATGCACTGGTCCAGAAGGCCTGATCTTTTTGTGAAGAGATGCATAAGGGGAATGCTGCCCTACAAGAGGGCGACGGGAAGGAAGGCTTACAAGCTGCTGAAGGTGTATATGGGTGAGCCTGCGCAATTCAAGAATGCTGCGAAGGAGGACATGTCGAACATCAGCTGCACAAATGTGAAAAGCAGGTATATTTACATAGGAAAGGTTTGCGAGAGGTTGGGTTATAACAAAGGTGTTTAGATGGTGAAAGCTAAGAGCGTTAAGAAAAAGATTGCGGCAAAGGCAAAGCCGAAAAAGACGGCTGAGAAAAAGCCGAAGATTATAGTGACGAGAGGAAAGAGGAAGGAGAGCGTGGCGAGGGCTTATGTGAACGAGGGAAAGGGAGTTGTGAGAATAAACGGGATGTCGCTTGATGGAATTCAGTCCAGTTATATCAAGGATATAATTATGGAACCTCTCATAATGGCCGGAGACAAGGCGAAGAACCTTGACATTAAGATAATCGCAAAGGGCGGGGGCGTTATGGGTCAGGCAGAGGCAATAAGGACGGCAGTTGCCAGGGGGATAGTTGAATTCACTGGCGACGAGGAGCTGAGGAAGAGCATGAAGGAGAAGGACAGGTTCATGCTGGGGGAGGATTCAAGAAGGGTTGAGCCGAAGAAATACAAAGGACCTAAGGCGAGGGCAAGGTTCCAGAAGTCTTATAGGTGATACTATGATGATTCCGGTAAGGTGCTTTACATGCGGGGCTGTTATAGCCCACGAATACGAGGAGTATGTGAAGAGAGTGAAGGAAGGGGAGAGCCCCGACAAGGTTCTGGACAAGCTTGGTTTGAAGAGATACTGCTGCAGGAGGATGTTCCTGAGTCATGTGAACTCAATAGATGAGGTAATAAAGTACGGTAGGCATTAGATTTGCAGGGGCCGTGTGCTAGCCTGGCATGCTTCCGGCTTCAGAAATATTTCTGCCGGAATGGGGTGCCGGCGACCCGAGAATCTTCCTGAGTAACATCAGGTTGAATGGGAATTCAAATCTCGGCGGCCCCATTTTGTTAAGGGGGATTATATGAGTGAACTTTTGATTCAGCAAGAAAAGTACCTTGAAGCTGGTATACATATCGGCACGAAGATAAAGACGCCAGACATGAACCAGTTTATATACAAGGCAAGGCAGGACAGGCTTTACGTTCTGGACTTGAAGAAGGTTGATGAGAGGATAAGGGTTGCCGCTAGGTTCATCTCTCGCTACAAGCCAGAGGAAATTCTGATAGTTGCGTCAAGATTGTATGCGAGCAGCTCTGCGAAAAAGTTCTGCGAGCTTGTCGGATGCAAGGTTGTTAATGGGAGATTCGTTCCCGGCATACTCACTAATCCGGCAAGGGACGATTTCTCAGAGCCAAAGCTTCTTTTCGTCTCAGACCCTAAGAACGAGAGGCAGGCCATAAAGGAGGCAAACCACATGGGAATACCAATAATTGCCCTTTGTGATACGGACAACTCTACGAAGTTTGTGGATTGGATTATTCCGTGCAACAATAAGGGAAGGAAGTCGCTTGCGCTGATTTTCTACCTTCTCGCAAGGGAAGTCAAGAGGGCGAAGGGAGAAATTGCTGAGGGAGAGGAGTTCAAGCTGAAGCCTGAGGACTTTGAAGTACTTAAAGAAGAGGGGGAAGAGCAGCAGCAGCCCTCAGACTGAATCCCTGATGCAATCGCTCTTTAGGAATTGGTCGCTTATGTTGTTGCATATAGTGGAGTTCTTGTTCGTTATTGCAGCATTCTTGTAGCACTCATCCTTCCAGGTCTGCTGCGTTATGTTATCGCATGCGGATGGCGCGTAGGGTTGGTTGTACATCACTACGGTGAAGCATGTAGACTTCCTGTAGCTGTTTTCTATGTTCGAGCATACGGCTGGGTTGTGAGCGGATTTCGCAATATCAAGTATGCAGTTATCTCGCTTGAATTGATCGGATATCCTGCTGCAGAGTGAAACATCGGCAGTTACATTGGCAACCTGGTAATAGCAGATATCCTTGTCGGTTATGCATTCATAGCAGGTTATGTAGGAGCATATACTCGCATTTCTGCTCTTGAATGCTACATCGGTATAGCAGCGATCCTGGTAGAGGTGCGTGCTTATGTTCGAGCATAGTGAGGAGTTCATGCGCTCACTTGCAAATATTTCAAGGCAGGAGTCTCTCTGCAGGTAATCCGTAAGCTCGTTGCAGAGAGTATAGTTGTTGGTTACCCTTGTCAGGCAAAGATACTTCGGATAAGCTACCGAAATCTTTTCGCAGAGAGAGGAGTTGGATTCAAGGAAGGCGAAGTATTTGAAGCAGTCGTCTCTCAGACTAGAGTCTGATGGCAGATTGCAGAGTGGATAGCTGCCCTTGTTCTTCGCGAAATCAATATAGCAGTTGTCTATAAGCGATACATTATTCAGCTCAAGGCAGATGGAGTAGTTGCCCTTCGCCTTCGCCATGCACAGCTTGGAGTCATAGCCTGCTGTCATGTTCTCGCAGTACACAGTATCATCGCCAAGCTCTATGCGGCACTGCATCCTCAGGGAGTCACTCTCGATTTTGTTGCATGTCGTTATTCCGACCCGAGGAGCTAGCGTGTGGTAGCAGTCGTCCCTCGTGTCATTTACATTTATTCTCCCGCATAATGAGGAATCATTCAGTTCAATAGCGAATATGAGATTGCAGCTGTCCCTAAGCTGAGTCGAGAATATAAAGGAGCAGGAAGTCAGGTTATCCTTTGTTATTGCGTCATTATAATAGCAATTATCCCCAGTTACGACATCCTTCATCTCGGCGCATGAAAGCACCGTGACTGGTGTTACGTTGGTCTGGTTCGTTGGCTGCTCTGCCGGTGGAGTGTAAGAAACGCAGCCGAAGATGAGCAGAGCTACCAGCATGAAAATTACGATTCGGAGTTTCATAAATAGGTTTAAACTGCAACTGTTTATTAACGTTTCTTTAGAGAGGGCGGCTTTGCGCATGAATTCACCTTCACCTGGAAAGTTACCCCTTACAGAGGTTTATAAAGAACAATTAAGGAGTTCATAACGCAGCCGTGCTGCAGATAAACATGGTACGCCGAGAGGTCTCTGAGCTATATGCTCTCAGACGGGGCTGTTGCTTTCAGCCCAGAACCGCCGATGACTGAGCAGACGAGGGCGGAAGCACATGATATTTAATTTATGTGCAAAGCATTTACAGAGTCAGCTTACCCTCTTGTCGTCATCTAGCTTTTGGCTATCAGCAATACCTCGTATCATCACTGGACTTATTATGAAGCCATCTGTTTAAGTATTTGTTTGTGGATTATCCCTTTGCCAGTTTTCTGAACTCGACGCTTTGATATGGGTATACCACCCACCTCCTAGTCTCCTGCGCGAAAAAATCAGGCTTCAGCTTTGAATGCGGCTTGTAGTGCAGCGTTGCTATTTTGATGTTTTTGGCGTGTTTCTCCAGCAATTTCTTTGCCAGCAAGAGGGTCTCGCCGGTATCTGCCACATCGTCAACAAGAAGCACATTGCCGCGAACGAATTGAAGGGGCGGTTTCTGGCTTACCACCGGCCTTCTTCCCCGCTTATCACCTTTGTAGTAATCTATCTTGAATGCGTAAAGCTTTTTTACTCCGAGCCTGTCGCTGAGATAAACAGCCGGCACCAGTCCTCCTCTTCCTATGCCGACTATGCAGTCCGGCTTGAATCCGCTCTTTATCATGCCGGCAAGCTTGTCGCACATCTTCTCGGTTTCAGAAGCAGTGATTCGTAGGTATCTCATATGGCTACCTCATTTGATGGAAGTATAGCCCCGGTCGGATTCGAACCGACGTGGGTGGGTCCAAAGCCCACCATCTTACCAGGTTTCATCAACCTCTTGGCCACTAGATGACGGGGCTGCTTTTAAGAATTTGAATTTTAGGGTTAATATGCTTTACCCACGTATACTACCTGCTCCGCCTTCTTCCCGCACCAGATGCATTTCCCCTTTGGTTTCTCTTCTTTTCCAAGCGGGGTTCCGCGTATGTCCCCCCCGACTGTCTCGGCTTTTATGCAATCTGCGCATTCCTCGGAGCCGCACCACTCAGCCTTGACCAGCCCTCCTTGCTCCTCGAGTATTTTCTTAAGCTGCGCCATATCGTTCGCCTCTGATACGTGCTCCTTGAAGAACTTCTCCGCTCTCTTTGCAAGGTTGCTCTGGATTTCTTCTGAAAACTTGTTTATCTTCTCAACAAGCTCGCTCTCCTTTATGGCAACCTTCTCCCCGGTATCTCTCCTGACAAGCACGAGCTGCCCCTTCTCGATATCCTTTGGCCCTACCTCGATTCTTATCGGGACTCCCTTGAGCTCCCAGTAGTTATATTTCCAGCCCGGGGTATGCTCTGCCCTGTCATCAACCTTTGCGCTTATGCATCTGCTTTCAAGAAGCTTCTTTATTGAGTTTGCTTTCTCCATTACCTTCTCGTCTGAACCCTTGAAGTATATGGGAATGATGACAGCTACGAGCGGTGCGATGGAAGGCGGCAGTATCAGGCCTTTGTTATCACCGTGAATTGCCACGAGAGTACCGAAAATCCTCCATACCGCAGGGCCGTAGCAGGTCTGCCAGGCATACTTCTCATCGCCCTTCTTGTCAACGAACTTTATGTTGAATGCCTTTGAGAAGTTCTGCCCCAGGAAATGCGTTGATGGCAACTGTATTATCTTTCCATCAGGCATTATGCTGTCGGCGGCATAGGTGCTGACAGCACCCTTGAACTTGTCATGCTCCGGTCTCTTGAAGAATATGAATGGAATTGCGAACTCCTTCAGGATATTGCAGGTAGTGTCCCTATCCTCCTCAACCTGCTTCTCAGCCTCCTCCTTGGTCTCAAAAACGTCATGGGCCTCTGTCCAGTAGAACTCCCTTCCCCTTATGAAAGGCCTTGTCGACTTCCCTTCGAACCTCCAGACCTGGCAGCTCTGGTATATCTTGTAAGGCAGATCCCTCCATGTCCGTATCCAGAGGGAGAACATTGAGTACATGGCGGTCTCGGAAGTCGGCCTGAGGGCAAGCCTCTCGGAGAATTTGGTGTTGTCGCTTCCTCCTTCCGTTACCCAGAATACGTCCGCAGAGAAGCCCTCCGCATGCTCCGCCTCTTTCTTGAAGTATGATTCCGGAACAAGAGCCGGGAACCAAGCAGGCTCATGCCCTTTCTTCTCAAGCTCTCTCTCGACTATGCAGTACATATTCTTCATGGTTCTGACAGACCAGGGCATGTGGGCGAGGAACCCTTTCACATTGTATCTTATGTCGGCTAGCTCTGCCTCTTGGATTACCTCGCTGTACCACTCCGAGAAGTTGCTCTTTTTGTTTTTCATAGAACCATGATTAATTCTCCAGTGGGGTATAAAAATGTATAATCAGGAAAGATTTTATATACCGAATGCGAAAAAAATACAGGAGCTGTTGGTATGCCGGTATTTATAGACCCTAGAATCTGCGAGAAGCAGCAGATATGCGATTTGATGAAAGTATGCCCCAGGGATGCCATTTACCAAGATAGGAAGGGCACTGTTGAGATTGACAATGATAAATGCACGGCATGTATGCTATGCGTGAAGGCATGCCCTTACCTCGCAGTGAAGCTTGCAAAAGATGATGATGAGCTTGGAGATTTTATAAGAAAATCAAGGAAGGCTAAGCTCAACAGGAATGCCCACATAGCCAAGATATACGGAAGCAGGCCTGGCAGGATGGGCAAGGCAGAGCTCACGGATTCGAATTTCAAGAAGAAAATTGGCTCCAAAATACCTACCCTAGTCAACTTCTGGGGTGCGCACAGCGGAGTTATTGCTCCTTTCCTGAAAAATATTGAAAAAGACTACGGCGAGGAACTCAAGGTTGCTTACATAAAAGTTGCGGACAATCCAAAGAGCAGGAAGAAGTACTCGATAACCTCAACTCCAACACTCATAATTTTCAAGAAAGGGAAGGAGATTGGAAGGCTGGAGGGAATCAGGCCCAAGGAGACTCTGAGGGTGTGGCTCGAGATGAAGCTGAACCCTAGGATTTGGTGAACGAACGCCTCAGCCTTGCTGCAATGTAGAGGAATGCGATTAGAATAAATGTTATGAGAGCTGCTTCTATTGTGCTGAAGGAGTTCGCTAGATTCATATCCAATGCAAGAGCCAGCACGGGGTAGTTCAGTGCAAATATCAGCAATGCGGACTGTCCAAAGTCCGAAAGTATTGTTGAACTTATTCCTTTCATCTCAACAAGCCAGTATACCGCAACCATCAGCAGGATGGAAAAGCCTGACGAGAGGATTACGAATGGGAGAGTGCCTATCCACCTATCGTAGGTGATGAACCTGCTCAGTATAAAGCCTGCGAGCAGGAGGACTATCCCTGCTATGATGAAGAAATTAAGGGACTGTCTCCTTTTCTTCATTATGAACTCGCCACTCATATATCCTAACAGCACAATTCCACTCATAGGGACTGAACCGAGAATACCGCCATTGGGGAATGCTAAAGCCAGTGAGTAGACCGCGGGTATTGAGGTGATGTAGGAGTAGCATAGCCCTATGATGAGTATCGAGGATACTTTCATCTTCCAGGAGAAGCAGTCGGGAATGAAGAACAGTGAGAGTAGGCCTGCTAGGCTTATTGTCTCAAGCACCCACCATACACTATCTGCAAGGCAGATAAGCAGGATGTCAAGCAGGAGACCTATTGCGAATATCCTGGCGTACCTGATTACCACACGCTTTACTGCATCATCTTCGCTCTCCGATTTCTTCCTTTGCGAGATGGAAAGGTAGGTGGAAACTCCCGATATGAAAAGGAAGAGCGCAATTGCCATATCCCCAATCGAGATTACGCCCCTTACTTCGTAGTTGAGGAATGGAATCGGCGAAACCGGGAAGATGTTTACGAAAAAGTGCAGTGTTACCATGAATAGCACTGCTATTCCCCTGTATACATCAACCCATTTGTATCTCATCTACTCACACTAGGATAAAGGCAAGCGATATATTTATTGATTTTGAGTGCTTGCTCGGTCTCGGAGGAATTCGGGAGTCTTTTCTTTTTCCACATAAGTTCTAAGTAGATAATATGGGGCCAGAGGGATTTGAACCCTCATTAACAGGTGTCTCATAAAGCATCTCATCTTTCCTCAATGCTCCAATTCTAAATCATTCTCTTTCGAGTCATCACACCCGTAACAATGCTCCTTTACAAAAGGAACTGGAGCCTGTTGTTCTGCCAAGTTATACCATGGCCCCGCGCAGAGATATTTTAGAAATTCAGATTTAATTACTTTTCTATCTGCCCTATCCTTTTCACTAACTCGTCCCGTACCATCCTCTCAAAACCAGCATTAAGTCTTATTCCTGCTGCAACATCATGACCCCCTCCGCTATCAATCGCATTCTTGAAGTCGCTCTTCAGCATCCATATGAGTTGATTCGCATTGAAGCCCGCTTCCCTTGCCTTGGCATTGGCTCTTATATGCATCGCCCTATCATTGTATGCAATAGTTACCAGGGGGGCATCCACCTTCTTGCTGAACTCGTCATGAACCTCCCCGCATATCCTGCCTTTCGGTGGGAACTTCCCTACCTTAAGCTTTTCAAGCCTTACGAGCACAACCCGGAATCCATTGTCCATTTCCTTCAGCTTGGAATAGTTCAATGCCTGCTTCCTCACATCCTCGATTTTCTTCATTGCAGTCTTGTATATAGAATCTACTTTTTTGGAATCTTTTAAGACAAGATAGTACGTCTCGAGGCTCTCCGCAAAATCATCGCTTGAGGACATGAAATCCAGCACAAGCGCCTTACGCTTAATATGCTCCTCCTGCTTTACCGGGAGCTTGCTCCTGTCCCCGGTAAGAGAGATCTTCTCAAGCTCAGAGATACCGTCGAAAGGCCTGAGCTTCCTGGCTATTTCACCTGCAATCAAGCCTGCCGCATAATCGGAATTGCCACTATGTAACCATGGCGAAACCAGCAGAGTCACTATCTGTTTTATCTCTGCTTCTGGCGGATGGTGGTCTGCAATGACTATATCGAATTTCGCCCTTCTGAGAGTTTTGAGAGTCTCTAGACTTTCTGAATTTACGGAGAAATCAAGCAGTATAGCCAGAGGCGGTGCTAGGGATTGCATGTGCCTTACAAGCTCGATGTCATCCAACATGCTTGGGATGGAATACATTGGCGAAGGATTCTTGAAGATAAGAAGCTTTTTCCTGTACTCCGGCCACTCCTTTTCTCCCACTATTCGCTTGATGGATACATATATGGAAATGGCGGAGCATATTCCATCGCAATCCCCGTGGTATCTAATCACGATCGGGCTGCGGCGGTCCACGTAGCTTTTTATGATGCTTGCAGCTCTTTCAAAATCCTTCCCCATCCCGAGGAGAACCTCGTCGTCTGGCAGAACGCTGGCGGAGTCGGCTGCAGCCATATAGAGGTTACGCAAAGGAGTATTAATAATTGGGGAGGTGAAGCTAAGCGAGAGGGGATTCGGATTGAGGTACCAGCCAAGCCAAATAAAAGAGGGGACTAGCCCTGGCTGATCTGCAGGCACTGTTCCCTAATGCTTTCGAGAGAGATGGAGGAGCAGAGCTGCGGGTTCTTCGTATCGCTTGCCAGTTGCAGGTAGCAGCTATCCTTAAGTGTGCCCGAAGGCATTGAAGCGCATACGCTCGGGTCTTTGGAGTATACCGCAGCTATGTAACGGCATGCCTGCCTGCCCTGCGGATCGCTTATAGCATCGCAACTTGCAGGGTCTATCCTGCCCGTCAGGCAGAATTGCCTGGTGAACTCCGTCGATACCTGGTTGCAGTAGGTTGTGTCATTCAGCTCCCTAACCATAGAGACTATGCAGGCGTCCGCTGCAGTTAGCTGGGCTTGGGAATTATCCGCAATCATCAGCTTGCAGAATGCCGCATCTTTATTCTTGACGGCAAGCTGGGGATATATCTGGTTCTTGCACGTGTTTCTCGAAATGTTCAGTGGTATTGACTCACAGATATCGGGCCTGCCCAGCGTTACTGCTATTCCTGACAGGCAATTGCCCATTGAATAGCTTGAGTTGATTTTCATGCACATTGAGGAGTCATTAGTCCTCACCGCCAGTCTTGAGAAGCACTCGTCCATCCCAGCTCCGGACAGTTTCATGCATATGGAGTAGTTCTCCACTATGCCATTGCCTAACAGCAGCGTATAGCAGCGCTCTGCAACTGAGCTCTCATTTATCTCACCGCACTTGGATATGTTTGATGTTTCTGAAGCTACCATGAGCAGGCATCCGTCTTTCTGCGAGGGATCCCAGAGGTGGTAGCACCTGTTGGGTGACGTGTCAACAAAGATACAGCCAGCGAGAAACAAGAGGAAGAAAATTAGGTGTTTTCTCATAGAATAATTGTATAGGTTGTGCAATATATAAATTTTTCTGAGATATGGATTGCTGCCGGTGGACTTCAGCACGAAAGCTGCGGGACGAGTAGAGCTTAAGCTAGGAATCCGAATTTGAAAAGAATTAGAGAACAGCCGAGCCTTAATGGGTGGTGGATTAAAGTAGTAGGCCCGGCCATTCGAGCATGAAGTGAAAGGCCGTGATTTTTGGAATGACCATAGCTCCTTTTAGCAAGTGCAGAAAGGCTTTTAGTAGTGGACGGACTCACGGATCGCTTATGCTTTCCGTTTACATCCCCACCCTATCAACAGAATCTGCTATTCTGGCCTTGGACTGCCTCGTTTTGAGAATGGCTTCGACCTTAGATGCTTTCAGGTCTTATCCAGTGGCGCGTGGCTGCCCGGCGTTGCTTTGCACAACCGGTATACTAGAGGCGCCGAATCCCCGTTCCTCTCGTACTTAGGGATTCATACTCTCAAGCAGTCGACACTCCTAGGAGATACTACCGAACTGTCTCGCGACGTTCTGAACCCAGCTCGTGTAGGTCTTTAATGGATGAACAACCCAACCCTTGGTGGCTCCTGCACCACCAGGATGACCTAGGCCGACAGCGATGTACCAAACCGCAAGGTCGATATGTACTCTCGCCTGCGACGAGCCTGTTACCCCCGGGGTAGCTTGTTTGTCAGCTTGGACCCTCAGCAAAAGGGATTCCAAGGTTCGTTAAGCCCCTCTTTCGAGTCTGAATTCCACGCTTTTAAGAATTCAGTCAGCCCTGCATTTGTCTTTAACCCTTATCAGCGGATTTCTGACCCGCCTAAGCAGAGCATTGGGCGCCCTTGTTTCCTTATCGAGGGCGTACCGCCCCAGCCAAACTATCCATCTGCAGATGTCCCCTTTCGGGTGAGGAACACAGCAATTGGAGAGCAGTGTTTCACTTTCGCATTCGCACCCCCCGCAAGGGATGTTTCGACGCTCCTGCTTACGCTGTGCAACAATCACCGTATCCCAACGACAGACTATAGTAAAGCTCCACGGGGTCTTCGTTTCCCCCTAGAAGTCCTCGGCATCTTCACCGAGTAGTGAGTTCACCAGGTCCCAGGTAGGGACAGCGGGACGCTCGTTATGCCATTCATGCAAGC
>Ga0315279_10001447_pt1 | contig 39560 bp, 38 predicted proteins | sample YL17G06_20_MG_FD_203694 | JGI IMG/M metagenome (GOLD analysis project Ga0315279, IMG submission 203694) | Sediment microbial communities from Yellowstone Lake, YNP, Wyoming, USA - YL17G06_20 | ecosystem: Environmental > Aquatic > Freshwater > Lake > Sediment | place: USA: Wyoming | collected...
GGGGTCGCACGTGCTGGCAAGGGGGACCTGCCAGCAGCACAAGGAACTGATCTTCCGGGCGTTCTCATACAACTCGAGGAGGATGGAGGCTCTCTTTTTGCTCTTCATTGAGGATTTCTACAAAGCAGCATGCCCACGCGACTTGTTCGAAGCTCTGAAAGGACGCGGGATGGTCATCTTGGTTCAATCTGCCAGAAGTACGTGCATGAAGGCCCCAAAACAGGCCGAACTACAAGAGAACAATAATATATGGGCGGGGGGAATCTAATTCACTGACATCTTTTTCCAGGATAGTGACGGATGGAGTGATTCAGATATGTCCGAGAAGAGTTCGAGCAAGGATATTGGAAGTGAGGCCGAGAAGAGGCACGCCACTCCGAAAGAGAGGAAGAAGATGAACCCTCTCATCGTCGAGATTGCAGCAGTGGTCTTGATACTCCTGCTGGGTGCAACGATCGCATACATGATCTCACCCAGCAAGGAGAAGGGATTCTCTGTGATCATTTACCCAAGTGGAGGGCCAGGACCGATTAGCGTGTATTTGGATGCTGGAACGAACATAACACTAGTTGTGAAAGCGACCTGGAACGGGGACGACGTTACAGATTCGGAGAATATCACGATTGAATGGACGATCGACAACATGACTTTGGGCACACTGAGTCCAACCGACAAAGCCTCCACGGTTTTCACCACCGGCCGTGTGAACATGAGCGGGGTAATCACCTGCAATGTGACTTACGTCATCGATGGGATCAGTCATAATTCCCAAGTCATTGTAAACATGATAGTGGACCCACCGTGGTTGGAACGTTTCTCGATCGCGCCCGACAGCAGGGTCCTTATTCTGAACAGACCGCAGACATTCAGCGCGGAGGCGAGCGACACTCTGGGAGATCCGATACCGTGCGATTCTGTCGTATGGACAGTTTGGGGCATACCGGCGACAAACTATACGCTGAGCAACACGACGGGTTCGTCAGTCGAGCTCACGGCCAATGTCACGGGCTCAGGGACACTTAACGCCAGTTTGACCTACGGCAACTCCGCTCACGGCAATGTCACTTGGACCGTGACAGCGACCATCGGCGTGATACAGGACTATCCAAGGATGACCTTGACGAGAATGCGCATAACCGATGGTAGAATGTTCACGTGCTCGGACCCGACCTTGCCATTGCTTTGGGGCGATGTCATTATCTACTTGACCGACGGCGTGAATACGGTCAACTGGACGCTCAGCACGGACGACCTGAACAACGGCAGCTACTCGGTGCACGGCTACGGCTCTCAGGTGCTGGGAACGCTTGTCGTCTCCCTGAATGTTATTGACATGACGGGGAATGGCGCAGTCAATGCGAGTGATGTGCTCACAGTGACAACGAGCAACGGAAAGTTCAACCCAGCAAAGTCATACGTGTTGACCCTTGTCTACGTGCCAACGATGGACACGATCGTCAGCATGACCTTCGCATGAGTGCCAACCTATCGGTGATGTGTGAAAAACCCCTCAAACCCCTTCATGATGTTATTTCTTGTGGCTATTCTCAATGATCAGTCTAGAACGCGTCGAGGAGCTGAATCCCCCTCATCTCACATTCCGTTGACAGCACGCGACGTGCAGCCTCGGATTCGTGTGATGTCCAGAGGCGGGGCTCAGGGAGATTCCTAGCTGCAAGAGCGGCGCTCAGACGAGCAGATGCCATCGGCTTGGAGTTGAATCTGTCCCACAGGACCCTTTTGACGCCCGCCGCTGATGCGTTCCTGATGAGCGCTCTGAGGGACTCCTGAGAATCTGCTATGCCTGGGATGATCGGTGCGGCCATTAGGTATGCGTCGATGCCGTTTTCAGACATCGATCTGAGCACCTCGAACCTCTTTTTCGGTCTTGGGGCTCGAGGTTCGAGCACAGATGCCAACGATTCATCGCAAATCCCGATACTAACTCCCACCTCGACATCATCCATACGAGTAAGGATATCGAGATCACGAAGAATGAGATCCGCCTTCGTGAGAATGCTCGCTCTCGTACCAGCATGCGCGATCCGTTCCAGACAGCTGCGGGTCAGCCGGTAGTCTTCCTCGGCGGGCTGATACGGATCCGTGACAGTCCCAATCCCTATGACCCCGCCTGAGGCTTTCGCAAGCTCCCTCTCAAGCTTCGAAACGATGTTGATCTTGGCCTCGACGACTTCGCCCCAGGGGCTCCCGAGCTCGAACCTGGTTACATCTTGAGCGTAGCAGTACGCGCAAGAATGGCTGCAGCCCCTGTACGGGTTGAGAGCCCAGTCGAGGCCAGGAAGGCGAGAGATCGAGAGAGCGGACTTGCACTCGACGCGCCTGACAGTCAGGAAATCATCCCCATATGTCGTCGATCCGGCGCTGATAGAGCACATCCTTAAGGACGGCGCTGTTCTTGATCCATCTTGAAACAGGGATGTCGAGGACCGTCGACGCATGTATGAGAGCATCCTTTAGCGTTCTGAACCTCCTCGGCTGGTTCCTGAGTGCCGCGCGAACGTTCTCCCTGACATTCCAGACGCCCACGGGCAGTATGTAGCCTGGGTGGGACTCCCTCATGATACATACACCAGCCTGCCTGCGCTCTCGTGTCAAGAGCTCGTTGACTGCGAGTCTGGCGGCATAGTAGCAGCCTCCGATGCTGGCATAGGTCGTTCTTCCATCAAAGAACTCGTGATCGGCCATAATAGCGATCTTGTCACCGTACGGATTCCAGGCAGTCTTGGGATACCATGCCTCGATAAGCTCGTATTTCCAAGATGTCGGGAGCATCAAGATGATCCATCGATTGTCAAGACTCCTGGTCTCGTAGATCCTGTACTCGTTGATCAGGGGGTACGTCTTCGTGTACTGGAGTAGGTTCGAACCAAGCTGAGAATCGACTGCAGTGATGCTCCACCGAGTTGGTACGAACCGCCTCCTCTTTGCAAGCCCGAAGGAGCCGACACTGAATGCCCTTTGGATCTGTGAGATCATAGTCCCTCCCTCGTACAGGGAGACTATGGCGTCTCTTGCAAGGAGCTCAGTATCGTACGACACCTTCTCGAGCCTGTTATCCATTTTGAAGTTCGAGACATCAAACTTGGTCAATGGCGCAGACGGCCCAAACGGCTGGACGTCGTCGTTGAGAGTGAGCCGACCGAAGGGTCTCCGCTTGAACTCAGCGAAAACGTCAGGAGGATTCTTAGCAAGTGCAAGCTCCCTGGTCCTTGTGACAACCCTGTCCGGATTCTCCACATCCGTTACCTCGACCCAATGCATCCCCCGCACCAGATTAGAGCGCAGGTCGATGATATCGTCAATAGACATGCCTGCCCAGCGCTCCGGTGTGTCCATCAGGGATGTGTCGCCATGATACGGTGGTATCATTGGACCGATTGCGACCTTTGGATAGCCGTATCGGCCGACGAAAACGCTCGGCGGGGATGCGCCATCTATGTTCAGTCGATCGATCCGCTCCTTTGCCTTCAGCGTGGAGTGGAACCTCGCGATGACCGAGCAGCGGTCTTTTCCGCAGAGCATTTTGGACCCTTTGCAGAACGCACATCGAGAAGATGTGGCTCGGACACCCTCAGTGGATAATATCTCCTCGAAAAAACGGGAGTTGTCGACCAATACAGCTGAACGGGAGAAGCTCTTTAGATCCATCCCGGTCAGTGAACGACGGCTCGATAGATAAGCAAGCGGCCGGGATTCGTGAAAGTGCTCGTACCCAGGCTTTTCTTTGGGCCTGGTCGGGTAAGGGATGGGTGCCTCAAAATTGATATACGCTATAGGTGCTCACACCCGTGGGGGTCTCCGGAGGCCTTCTTGGACTCCGAGGAGAGGGAATTCCATGATGGAAGCAGTTGTTTCGCTCAATATTCCAAAGAACTGGATGAGCGAGATTTCTCAGAAGTACCCTGCGACGATCAAGGTCATTGACAGGGTCCCCTATTCAGAGAAGGGCGTCAAGGATCTCGTTGAGATATCTGCTCCGGCTGATGTCATGGCCGATGTGCTCAGAGACATTAAGGCGAACCCGTTGGTGGTGAAGATGGACACGACGGTCACCGAGAAGGGGAAGATCTTCGGGGCGATAACCACCTCAAGGTGCGATATTTGCAGGATCCTCACGGATGCAGATGTGTTTCTGATATCTGCACAGTCAAAAGGCGCGGGAAAGGTTGACTGGACTCTGATTCTGAGTGACAAGAACGTGCTGAAGGACATCTTCGACCACCTCAAGTCGAAAGGTGTTGAGGGAGAGCTGGTGAAGCTCACAAAGATAGACGACAAGGAGACCCTAACCGAGAGGCAAGACAAGATCACACGGGTGGCCTTCGAGAGGGGCTACTTCGACTACCCGAAGAGGATAAGTCTAAGAGAGCTGGCTAGGATGTTCGACGTGTCTCCCTCGACTCTTTCTGAGATCCTCAGGAAGGGCCAAAGGAAGATCGTGATGGACTACTTCAAGAAGCAACGGCACACGATTTGAAGCGCTTGCCCTTCCAAGAAGTGGCGAGAATCCGAGATTGGCACCGAACCACACAATCAATACTTTAATGCTGGTGAGGGTCATTCCACCCCCATCAGGCCAGTAAATATCTGACATCCAGGTGACGCAAGAATGCCGACCGAGAAGGAGGTCATATCGACGCTCAAGGAGATCGTCGATCCGCACACGAACGCAAGCGTTTACGATATGGGACTCATTTCTGAACTGAAGGTCACGAAGACAAGCGTCAGCCTGACGTTCAGACCGACTTCCCCGTTCTGTCCTTTGGGAGTGCACCTGGCCATGAACGTGAAGCGCCGGTTGATGGCGCTCAAGGGCACGCAAAAAGTCGATCTCAAAGTCATAGGGCACATTCAAGAAGACGACATAAACAAGCTCGTTGCCGAGAACTAACTCCAAGGTTCTATCCACGCACACCTTTCTATGCGCCGAACTTCTTCGCTCTGTCGGCCGTTCCCAGAAGGATCGGCATAAGCTCCATTCCCCTAATTCTGCCAAGCGCACCAAGCGATGCCGAAATCTCGTCGAATTCGCGGACGCCATCGACCCTTACCCCACCTCCGGAGATCGCGAGAGGAACAGGGTCGGCGCTGTGGTCCTTGACAGATACTGGAGTCGAGTGATCTGCAGTCAACGCAATGACCACCCCCTCATGGATCTCCTTCAACACCAGGCCCAGCATCGTGTCTATGTTCTCGATGACCTGGACCTTCCCCATGAAGTCGCCATCGTGACCTGCAATGTCGCCAGCCTTGACGTTGACGAAGACGAAATCGTACGACGACAGGAGTCCAAGCGCGGCCTCACCCTTGGCCCTGTAATCAGTATCGAGACCGCCTGTGGCGCCCTTCACGTTTGGAACGTCCATTCCAACCATGCGGCAGATGCCTTTGACCAGTGTAACGCCGGCTACAGCGGCACATTTCAGACCGTAGCGGGCGGTCAAAGTCTCGAGGTCCCTGATTCCTCCCGCTCCACGAGGAAGAACGATGTTTGCTGGTGGAAGGCCCATTTTGACCCTATCTACGTTCACTTCGTGCGACCTGAGTATCTCGTTGGATTTCGACACGAACTCGTTCAGCACACGAGCGGTCTTCTCGGCACCCGGGACGAGTGCGCGGGCCTGGAGGGTGTTCCCTTCCTTGTGGGGGTCCACATCCGATACATGCCAGTCCAGACCGGGCCCCTTGAGAACAAGGGCTGCGCGATGTTCGGAACCTTCCTTGAATTGAACAGTTACATCGCCTATCTTCATGCCCGACAGGGCCTTTGAAAGCTGAGCTGTCCCCTCGCGGATCCTACCCGCTCTTCTGTCGATGACGTTCATGGAACCGTCGACTGTCGCGAAGTTGCATCTGAAGGCCACATCGCCTGGGTCCAGCGGTATCCCCGCCCCCGCAGCTTCGATCGGTCCTCTGCCAGTATACACCTTGAATGGGTCATAACCGAAAAGCGCAAGGTGGGCAGTGTCGCTCCCGGGTATCACGCCAGGAGCGATGACATCCATTGTGCCGCTCATGCCGTGCTTGACAATGGCATCCATGGCGGGCTTCCTGGCAGCCTGGAGGGGGGTCTTGTTATCGAACTGCTTCACGGGCCTATCCGAAAGCCCGTCGCAGACGATCATCAGTATCTTCTTCTCGGTCATTGGACAGCTGGAGAATACTCCAGGCTCTAATTAATCCCTATCCATCTTCCAGAATTTGGAACATGCCGAAGCGCCGAGGGGGAGATTTGAACTCCCGTGGTGACGAACACCAGTAGCTCTCGAGGCTACCGCCTTAAACCGAGCTTAGCTACCTCGGCAGTCATGCCTGGACCGTCTCTCATGCATTACGGGCCGAGTATTTGTGGTTTTCAATCATGCCTCTTTGAGAGCAGTGACCAACAGAGCGTTTATTACCTCTCCGGCGATGAGGGAAATGGTAGCGTGAAATGAAAGTAACCTTTCACTTGCTCCCCACACGCAAGCAGACCAGAGTTCTCGATCTTAAGGAGGGCGCAAAGGTCGAAGACGCAGTTAGGGTTCTTGGGCTCTATCCGGACGCTTGGGTCGCAGTCCGCGGATCTGAGCCGATACCCTCAGACGGGCTCCTGATGGATGGAGACCAAATAAAGCTGGTATCGGTCATATCCGGTGGATAGCAGATTCGACCTCTGGCTATTTCAATATTCAATTTTATTGAGGAGATGCAAAAGTATTTATCAGGGACCTCCATAATAGTCCCGAGAAACAGACTCACACATCCCTATTGACATCATCATACTGATCATGCTAGTAATTGAGGACGGATGCGAGAATGGCGCTTTCCGTTCCTCTCGGACGATGTTTGTCATATCCTCAGGCCAGCAATGCGCCGAGAGGATTCGGCACCTGCTGGGTGGCGGAAGAAGGATGACCGAGCTGTTTTTCGACAACAGAGGTGCAAGAACATGGACATTGATCCAAGTACAACGAAATACTTGATTCAGGCCAAGCTATCAACGGACGGAATAGTGGAGAAGCCCGATATCGTAGGAGCGATATTCGGGCAGACTGAGGGCCTGCTCGGGGACGAGCTGGACCTAAGAGACTTGCAGAAGAGCGGCAGGATAGGCAGGATCGAGGTAGAGGTAGGCTCTAGCAAGGGCAAATCCGAGGGAACAGTCTACGTCCCCTCGAGCCTTGACCAGGTCGAGACTGCAATCCTGGCGTCGTCTCTCGAGACGATAGACAGGGTAGGGCCCTGCAAGGCGAGGATTTCGATCGAGAAGATCGAAGATGTCAGGGTCTCGAAGAGGAACAAGATCGTGGAGAGGGCGAAGCAGCTCCTGATCGAACTGCTCAAGACCTCGAAGACGAGCGGCGGGGACCTCACAGACGCGGTCCGCCAATCATTCCAGATGGAGGAGGTAGTCCACTATGGACGCGAGAGGCTGCCAGCAGGACCTAACATCGACGATTCAGACGCCATCATCGTTGTTGAGGGGCGCTCGGATGTCCTCAACATGCTGAAGTATGGCATCAAGAATGTGATAGCTGTCGAAGGCACGAACATTCCGCAGACGATCATAGACCTGGCGAGGGAGAAGGTCGTGACGGCCTTCGTGGACGGCGACAGAGGCGGCGAGCTCATTCTGAGGGAGCTGCTCCAAGTCGCGGAGCTGGACTTCATCGCGAGGGCTCCCGCGGGACAGGAAGTCGAAGAGCTGACCCAGAAGCAGATGGTCAAGTGCCTCAGGAACAAGGTGCCTGCGGACCAGTTCGCAGAAATGTTCAATATCGCTCAAGGTCAGACGAAGAATGGTGAAAAAGGGGCGAGACCTGAAGAGGCGCGCCAGGACCGCGTAAGAAGGGAGGACGACCGCGACAGGCACAGGGAGAGGGAGCAGCGGGAGCCCCGGGGTAGGCCCGAGGAGAAGCCTTCGAAGCGGTTGACTCCTGATCAGGCCAGATACAAGGACGTCCTCGACGAGCTCAACAACACATCGAAGGCGAAGCTCCTCAACGCGGGAGGGAGCGTCATCAAGGAGGTCCATGTCAGCAAGCTGGCCGACACGCTCAAGGAGGGCGCAGAGGGCGTCACGGGCGTCGTCCTGGACGGCATCATCACGCAGAGGATACTTGATCTCGCGGTGGAAAAGAATATCAGTGCGGTAGTCGGTGTTAAGCTAGGGAACATCGCCAAGCTCCCGACCAATGTCGATGTCTTGACGAAGGAAGACCTCAGCTGAACACAGTGACTTTCATGACGGACGCCGTCGAACAGGCACCGCGCATTTCCAGGCTGCTCGAGGAAATCGAGACCTCCGAGGACATCAAGATCTCGCCTGATCCTCTCGAACGTGTCATTGGTCAGGATGACGCCGTCAGGCTGGCCAGGATTGCAGCATCTCAGAGAAGGCATTTTCTGCTGGTAGGTCCACCCGGGACCGGCAAGTCGATGATCGCACAGGCACTTGCGCTACATCTTTCCAGGCCCACCGAGGAGGTCAGAGTCGTCCACAACCCGGAGAACCCCGAGAGGCCGCTCGTGGAGGTCAGGACCGCAGATGAGGTCGAGAAGGAGCTCGAGTCGAAGGGGTTCGCAGAGGGAGAGTTCATAGACCCGAAGGAAGCGCCTGTGAACGTTTCTGAGAGGCTTGGCTACAGGTGCTCTAGCTGCGGGACATATTCATCACCGAAGGACAGCTTCTGCCCCAAGTGCTCACGTGCCAAGGTCGCGCAGGTGAGATCGACGCCGAACAACCCGTTCGGGGACCTGCTCGGAGGGCTTTTCGAGGTCACAATGGGTCAGATGGCTGGGAGGGAGCGTGTGACCACGACAAGGAAGAGGTTCGGCAAGGAGGAAGTCGTGGTGTTCGAGAGAGCGGGCGAGATGATCAAAGTGCTGGATCAGCCGGCTCTCGAGAAGAGGAGGGAATTCGAGAGAGAGAGCCCAAAGAAGGTGATCGTCCCGCTCGGCAGGAACCCATTCGTGCTCGCGACGGGCGCGAGCGAGACTGAGCTCCTGGGAGACGTCAGGCACGATCCCTACGGCGGGCACCCTCAGCTGGGGACTCAGCCATATGACAGGGTCGTCGCTGGGGCTGTCCACAGCGCCCACCAAGGCGTGCTGTTCGTCGATGAGCTCCCGCACCTGGGACACCTGCAGAGGTTCATGCTGACCGCCATGCAGGAGAAGAGGTTCCCTATCGCCGGGCGCAATCCCCAGAGCGCAGGCGCCAGCGTGAGGGTCGACAACGTCCCGTGCGACTTCATTTTCGTCGCCGCGTGCAATATCCAGGATCTTCCGTACATACTCTCACCGCTGAGGTCGAGAATAAACGGAGGCGGCTACGAGGTGCTCGTGGAGACCGTCATGCCCGACACTGAGGTCAACAGAGCCAAGCTCGCACAGTTCGTCGCCCAGGAGATCGTGATGGACAGCAAGATCCCGCATGCGACCAGGGAGGCGATCGAGATGATCATTTCGGAGGCGCGTAAGCGCGCCAAGGAAATCGACACCAAGGACAAGTCGCTCACGCTGCGCCTCAGAGAGCTTGGCGGGCTGATAAGGGCAGCAGGCGATGTGGCGATCGTCGAGCAGGCGAAGTACATCGAGGGGAAGCACATCAAGGAGGCGCTCAAGAGGGCGCGTCCCGTGGAGGACCAGATTAAGGAGAGGTACGGGAGTTACATGGGCGGCCTGTCCAAGGACATAACCTCATCCGAAAAGGACTCCTCCCCCTATCACTACTGGAATTATCACGTGCACGACGACAAGCGCGGATACAGCTAGGCCATCACTCAGCTCTGGAGGACCTTCATCATTTTGAACGCGTCCTCGCCATTGCTGTAGAAGTTGCCTATCTCGCCGAAGATCTCGAACCCCTGCCTCTGGTAGAAACCGATGGCATTCTTGTTGCTCTTCCTGACCTCCAGCACCATCGTGTCCAGGCCTCTTTCCTTGGAGTTGGCGTAGAGCTCGTTCATGAGCCTTTGCCCCAGGGACCTGCGCCTGTGGTCGGGGTGGACGGCGAGCATCAGGACTCTGGCGGCCTTCTCGCCGGACAAAACGGCGGCGATGAAAGCCACGATTCTGCCATCGTCCTGAGCCACCATGAAGCCGTCCTGCCAAAGGTTGTAGATCGTGAGATAGAGCGATGGCGGGTAGTTCTCACCCAAGGACCGCTTCACAACGGACGTTATCTGCGGTATGTCCGTCGGAGAAAACCTGCGGATTAGCAACATCCTCTAGCGTGAACCTTTTCGACCATGATTAAGTTTGCGCGCGGAATCCTTTCTTAGAGATCTGGCCCGGGAGACTGCAATGGCCGCAATGGCCACGATAACGGGAACGACCCAATCGAGCCCCACAGATGAGCTCCTTGAGCCATGATCCGATGGATCGTCGTGCACCTCACCTCCGCCGCGGACGAACACGACAAGCGTGTCCATAGCCTCGTTTCCCCAGGAGTCGCTCGCAGTCAATTCGATTTCGTACGTACCAGGGAGCGAGAATGACAAGGAAATATCCTCCCCTCGCTCCTCGTAATCGCCATCAGAATCTATGTCCCACATGAAATCCGACATGGCGCGATCGTCATGCGAACCCGCGCCACTAATAGTTACGTTCTGACCAGGATCAACAGTGAGATCAGGGCCAGCGTCCGCGACGGGGGGAGTCGTGTCCGGCACTGAATCGAGCGTGAAAACCCGCTCGAAGTAGATGGCGACTTCCTCTGAGCCCACCAGAGCGGCAAGCTCCCTGTTCTTCGCGAAAGAGGCGTAAACCCAGTTGTTGCTGGAAACGACCGACATTTCAGAGTCCACGACGAATCCCTTGTTGTGAAGCACCTCTGTGGGAGCCCTCCGGTCCATCAAGGCGAAGCATGAGTGTCCGATCGAGCCAGCGCACTGTTCAGTGAGGAATTCCAGACTCGCGTTGTTCGTCTCGGCACTGAACCACGAGGAATCGAATAGGATTGACGCGGAACAGTCGCGCCGTACTAAGTCCACCAACTCCTGCAGTATCGGGTTCGCTTCGGTCGATACTGACCAACGAGTCTTCCAGAGAAGGTCACATTGGAACTGCTCTGCGAGAATGCTCTTCGAATCAGCGATGAGGTCCAACACGAACGGCTCCGTCTGGGAGCAATCGGGGGACGCATACAAAGTGACGGTTGAAGGACTGCTAGAGATCAATGGTTCGAGCACACCAGTCTGATGGCTCGCCTTCACCTGCTGAGGCAATGTCCCGCTCCTGTTGAAGCGAGGGTCCGCCGTCCAGGACCTTATGTCCACCCTGCTAGTTCTCCCGTCATCATCGAAAAGAGATGCGAGGTATAAGCCCAGCGACGGGCTGCGGAACTCCACGCCCCAGCCGCGGTTGCCGTAAAGCCTGTCCACGGGCACCCCGACCTCAACGAAGTTCTCAGACTGCACTACGCACTCGCACTCGTCGATGACGATGTACTTGGAGTGCAGGGCACCGATGTGCTGGACCACGCCATCGTTGATCCTCGAGAACGTCACGGCGACATCCACGCCGGCCACGGCCAGAGCGGAGAGACATGCCACTTCTCTTGCGCTCATCCCGCCCGCTGGGGCTCCGTCCAGGAGCATTCTCACCTCAACGCCCCTCCTCGCGCAATTCAAGAGAGCATTCGCAATCGGGACAGAATCGAACTCGTATGAACAGACTCGTATGCTCTTGCAGGCCGTCTCAAGATCATGGACGATCACATCCAGCGCGCAATCAGGGCTCACGAACGCCTCAAGGTCTCCGGGAGAGATTACTGCAGTCACTGGTACATGATCGGTGTAGCCGTATCTGAACTCCCTGAAAGGCATCCAATCGAGAGAGGTGTCAGAATCGAGAATGGACCCGCCTACCTCGATTCGCCTGAGCACCTCGCCTTGTCTCGCGGAGGCTATGGAGGCGCCCGACCACGCTTCACGAACATCGGATGTCTCACCATAGTACGCAGAATCCACAACGGCTCCCAAGGGAGATCTGAGGCAGAGGGAGTCGCCGACGTCTGATAGCCGGAAAGAACCGCAGACGACCAGTCCAGCAGAGGAGCAGCCACCTGGTCCCAAAGACACGTTGGGGGGCTTGTTGTACGCCTTCTCGAAAGAAGTCGAATTCATCGAGATGGCGAGCGAACCCATTGACCCGACCACCAGTGGCTTCAGAAACTTGATCGTGCCCTCGCCATCCGAGAGCGACCAGTTCAGCAAGGAGATCCCGAAGTCTGCAACACACGTCAGGATGACGTACTCGTCGTTTGACATGGCGCATGGGTAGAACTCCGATATCAGTATGGTGGGGCTGGACGTCGATAGGTCTCCACAGGCGATATCAGAATAGGCGGTTGGATACGGAGCGCTCGTTCCGAAAAGGAAGAGCAAGGTCGATGACACCACAGCGAAACGGACGCCCCGCATCGATGCTAGTGCTGCTCATGCCAAATCAATAATGGTGTCCTTACATGTACGCTTCGAGAATCAGCCCAGACCGCGCACAAGGTCCAGGAGGACTGCCTTTCTGTCCTTGGCCTTCACAACGCCGCTCGCCAGGAGCACTCCATTGGTCCCAAGCTCGATGGCCTTCGCGACATCCCTGCCGTTCTTGACGCCGGCACCGCAGAGGATCCCTACGCTTCTGCTCACGGACCTTATCGCAGCGACCGTCTCCTTCACCACCTCTGGATTAGCGGTCGTTACGGAGATGTCACCACCTATCAGCTCTGGGGGCTCGATGGCGACGAATCCCGGCTCCATGGCCGCGCAAGCCTTGCTCACGCCTACGTTGTTCGTGCAGACTATGGTCTCAATCCCGACCCGCCTGGAACGCACGATTAACTCTTGTATCTCCGCGATCTTGATCCTCCTCTCGGAATGGTTCATGAGCGTGCCTTTCGCTCCTGAAGACTTCACGTTCTCCACAGTCACGTGGCCAGTGGTGCTCCCAGAGGGCACATCGTCGACATGTTGCGAGAACACAGGTATCCTCACGCTCGAGGCCACCATGGCGAGATCGCATGTCGGCGGAGCCACCACGATCGCAGCCCCGGTCTCATTCGAGACCTGTTCGCAGATTCTCGCTAGCTCCAGTGCGGCTGGTCCGCTCGACTCGATGTAGGTCTTGAAGTTGACGACTATTACGGGCCGAGGAATGGTCAATATCTCAGTCCTCAGTTGAGAGGCTTCATGCGCGGTTCAAGCTTCTTGAGTATCTCCGGGCGTGTCGTGTATTCGAGATCCTCGGGCGAGACTATACCCGGCATGAAAGGTCCGTGGCCACGCATGTAGATCGATATCTCCATGGCCTTGTTCCGGACAAAGTCCCACTCCTTGCCAGCAAAATAGTCCACGGGCCTGTGATCGCCTGGCTTGGACCCCGGAGGCTCCAGGCCCTGTATTCTCCCGTTTGAAATCTGAATTCCAAGCGAGCAGACTCTGGGTGGGCCGTCAAAATAGGAGGGGTCGGACTGATCCACGCCGCATGGGTACCATGCGCCGTAGTGCGATCCCCGCATCCAACCGGCGACGAGCTGCGGAAACGCGAATGGCTGGAGCACCTCGCCCACCGCGGGCAGGCCTGACTGGCATCTCACGATCATGACAGGATCGTCCTTGCCGACATATTTCCCAGCCAAGATGTTGAGCTTCTCAGTCGACACGACCGCCGCGATGCCCACCTGCTTGTGGAGCACTCTCTTCACGGCGTATCTTGTGGTATCACCTAGCAAGGCCAGGATGTCGTACAGCTCGGCAGGCGAGCTCATGACGACCTTCTTGTGGTCCACGACATCTACAATCTCGATATCGTATCCGAGGTGCGCCCTAGCGTCTATTACGAGCCCGGTTGTTGTGAATGGGTCCATGAATACCTTGGATATCGGAAGAGAGTAGGCTGATGGCCCGCACTTGTCCGCAAGGAAGACGAGCATCGGCTCCGTTGGCCTCTCCTCGAACTCCATCTCAGCGGCTCCAGGGCCCTGACCTCTGACATTCCCAGAGAAGGCATCTGAGAGGAGGTCCTGGCCGGCTGCATAGAGGTGCATCTTCTTCGCCTCATTTGCTGCTGCCATGAACGCGTTCCATGCGAGCTCGTGCACTTCCCGATTGTTCTCGCCCTTCCTGTGTGTCATCAGGAGCTCGATGTCGTCCCCGCATCTTGTGACGTAGAAGTCGACAAGCAGTCCGTCCCTGACGCCTTTGCCGAGGTGTTCAGCCACGACCTCCATCATGCGTGGATGAGGCCTAGAATGACCCGCAACAGACCCTACGTCCGCCTTAATCAATGACACTGTGATCTTGTCTGCCATTCCTGGTCCCTCCCGATACATCAGACCATTGGTTGGACAAATCCAGCAGATAAGTAGCTAGATGTATATTAACAGTTTTGGGGGTCGTGTCTGGTTTGCCCGCGAGATTGCGCAACACGCCAGACTGATTCGCCGAAGCGATTCCAACACAATAGCGCTTAAGTATCGAACAGCGGATTTGGTCAAACGCGTTGTGAATGTGGCCTCCTTCGGGAACCCTGCCGAAGCGATGCTGAGGAATGACAAATGGCCAGAGAGCAGAGCCTCAAGATACTGAAAGAGAAGAAGGAGAAGATAGTCAGGGACTGGGCCGACGCGATGCAGGCCTCGAGCCCTAGATACGCTGACATGCCGAAAGAGGAGCTAGAGGCCGATGCTTCCGCGTACGTTGACGGAGTGATAAAAGCGCTGGAAACGAGAGACTACTCGGAGCTTTTCGAGCTCCTGGGAAGGGTCGCCAGGTCTCGAAGCAGAATGGGCTTCAAGTTCAGCGAGGTCGAAAGGGCGTTGATGCGTGGGACCGAGATCCTCTTCGATGAGCTCTACGGCATGCGCGGAGATGGCGCTGGCCGGGAAACATTCGAAGCGATCAAGAAGTTCTTGAGTGTCACGGACATGGCCTACCTATCCCTGGGCGACAGTTTCATAGACATCATGGAGAAGGAGCATTCTGCGGCGACGATAACCACCTTGGGCGCGGTCCAGGAAGAGCTGAACGACAAGGAAATCGGCAAGAGGTCCCTGGAGAGCGTCTGCAAGATTCTCGGATTCGACTTCGGCGCACTGGTGTTGAGATACCAACCAGGAGCAGCAGCGGAGTATCCTCCAGGCTTCAAGGCTGATGCAGCGTTCTTCGTTGCAGTTGCTGGAGAGGTCTTCGACTCCGGGAAGATAGTCTCTAGAGATACGGAGCTCAAAGGGACGAATGGCATTGTTGCGCCAGCCATGTCTCCACAGAAGCTCAGGAGCGTCGCTGGAATACCGATCAGAGCAAGGGGCAAGATAGTCGGGGCTCTAGTGCTCGCATCTCCGGTGCACAGGATCTTGACCCAGCATGAGAAGGACTTCTCCACCGCGATCGCGAACCAGATAGGTATGTATTACGAGAATGCGAGAATCCTCAAGGAGGCGAGGCATCGGGCGGACTACTTCAAGAGCGGGTATGACGAACTGATGACCATACTGAGCCAGATAGGCGCTGCCGTTTACGTTGCAGACATGACAACATATGAGATAATCGCCACGAACAAGATCGTCGAGGACATGTTCGGAAGGGACCTCGTAGGGAAGAGATGCTACGAGTGGCTTCAGAAGGACCAGACCGGGCCATGCTCATTCTGCACGAACAGGTTCTTGGTCAAGGACGGCGTCTCTACTGGACCTTACACATGGAAGGTCAGGAACACCTTCACAGGACAATGGTTCCTGTGCACGGACAAGGCCATCGAATGGACCGATGGACGGCTAGTCCGGCTGGAGGTGGCATTCGACATCTCCGAGATGGAGAATGCACGAAGCAATCTAGAGGAGGCAAGGCAATTGGTAGAGTTGTACAACGACCTGCTGGTTCACGATATCCACAACTATGTCGGCGTTGCGAGGACCTACCTAGAGTTCATAGCTAACGAGCCTGCACCCTCGGAAAAACACGATGAGATGGTCCGCACGGTCATCGGCCAGCTGGACAGGATCTCGGGCCTTGTCGACAATGTCTCAAAGATGAGCAAGGCCCATGCGAGCGGACAGACGCTCATGGATGACAGGGACCTTGCGGCAGTGCTGGACGAGGCGGTTCACGAGGTCAGGACAGCCCATGGACTTGGCCATGTGGAGATCCGTACGGACTACAAGAGGGGAGTGCATTTCGTCAAGCTGGGTGAGTTCGGCAAGGATATCTTTCTCAACCTTCTCACAAACGCTGCGAAATACGGAGGCGGCAAGCCCATGGATGTGACGATCTCCGAAGGCGATTTGGATGGAAAGCCCGCGTGGAAGGCATCTGTCATAGATGAAGGCAGGGGGATACCTCCGGAGAAACGCAATCAGGTGTTCAGGAGATTCGAGAGGCTAGATTCGCTCAGCAAGATCAAGGGCCTTGGGCTTGGACTTACTCTGGTGAGATCACTGACGGAAATCTATGGCGGAGAGGTCCTTGTCGAGAACAGGGTGGAGGGGGACTACACGAAGGGCACGAAATTCTCGATCGTCTTCCCCAAGGTCAAGAAGACCGCCTGAGCATGGGCTGAGATTAGGGGGAAACGCGTTTGGACGAAACAGAGATTCAGAAGGTCATCGACCAATCATACAGGAAGTTGTATCAGGTGGCCTCTCCTCCCATTCGACGGTACATCCTGGAGGAGGTACTGCAGGCTGACCCCGATGACGCAATCGTCCAACGGGTGATTGAACAGTGTGAAAGATATCCGCCTAAGATGAAGATACTCAGCTCGATACGCGAGGATGGCACCTGGCCAATCAGCAAGCAGAGGAAGATGGCCGAGGACAACGGCGCGGGACCACCACTGGGATGGACTTACATCACGATGCTCAGGAATCTCTACATGCTTACGGATTACTGGACTTCCAGGTCCGAGGGAAGGATCGAACTCGTGCTCAGAAGAATCCTAAACTGGCAGGTTGCAGAAGGATACATCCCAGGCCCGTGGACAGGCGCTTTCCCGATCCCACATTACAACGGGTTTGCGCTGCGCAACCTCCTCAGGTTCGGACTGGAGAAGGACAAGGGAGTCCAGAAGCTCATCGGGTGGCTCCTGAGCATCCAGAGGCCGGATGGAGGGTGGGTCATCCCGTTCCTGGAGGATGTGAAGTACTTGCCCGGTTACAAGAACATGAAGATGGCGGATTTCCTCGATGCGATCAAGATCGCCGACAGATCGAAATTGGATCACGGACAGTTCGAGCAGGTACCCAGTTGCATATGGACGACCATGGGCGTCGTGCGAGGGCTCATCCATAGCACCGAATGGGTTCACAGCAAGGAGGTCAGGAGAGGAGCAGATTTCTTCCTCGACAGGTTTTTCAAAAGGAACTATCATGCCACGTTCTACCAATCCGAAAAGAACTGGACGCGGCTGAAGTACCCGACATACTTCGGCAGCGGCCTCAGCGGCCTAGACATACTCAGTCACATCGGATATGGCCCTGATGACGAGCGGATGGACAGACCAATCAAGTGGCTCATGAGCATGCGGGCAAAGGATGGGCTTTGGTATCAATCCGAGAGGCCCCAGCCGGAAAAAGACCAATGGATCACCGCGACATCCTTGGTAATCCTGTCGACATACTTGCGCAACGGTCGAGGTAGAAAGGCTTAAGCGAGGGCATACGGTTTTGTGATTGCGAGTGATGGACTGATGGGAGCCGTCGATGAGCTCAAACCGATCTTTTCTCCGAAATCCATCGCTGTCGTTGGCGCATCTCGAAGCCCTATGAAGATCGGCTACGAGATCCTCCAGAATATCCTTGTCCAGGGGTATCAGGGCAAGATATTTCCAATCAACCCAGAGGCCACGGAGATCCTGGGCCTCAGGAGCCTTCCCAGCGTAATGGCTGTCAAGGATGACATAGATCTGGCTATCATCGCCGTGCCTGCTGAGTTCGTGCCGAAGGTCATGACCGAGTGCGCCAGGAAGAAGGTCAAAGGCGCGATCATAATCTCATCTGGGTTTGCCGAGACGGGAGAGAAGGGCAGGCTGCTAGAGGACGAGGTCCTTCAGATCGCGAAGAAAGGAGGCATCAGGGTCATTGGTCCAAATACACTCGGATACAAGGATCCGATCGACAACCTTGACGCGGCCTTCGTGTTTGGCATGCCGAAGCCGGGAGAGATCGCTCTCATCAGCCAGAGCGGCGCGCTGTGCGTCGGCATGATCTACTACGCAAATGGCGAGCACATTGGACTGTCGAGGGTCATAAGCGTCGGAAACAAGGCTGATGTGGACGACGCGGACTTGATAGAGTACCTCGACCAGGACAAGGCGACGAAGGTCATCGCGATGTACATCGAGGGGATCAAAGACGGCAAGAAGTTCCTCGACGCTGCCAGGAAGTGCAGGAAGCCAATCGTCGCAATAAAGGCGGGGAGGACTCCCGCAGGCTCGGCAGCCGCATCCACACACACGGGATCCCTGAGCGGTTCCGACGCAGTTTACGACTCCGCGTTCAGGCAGGTACACATCCAGCGAGCCTACGAAGTTGGCGAGCTGTTCGACTTCGCGCGGGCGCTCGCGTACCAGCCACCAGCCCAAGGGAACAGGGTGGGCATCATCTCGAACGGCGGAGGGGCTGGGATAATGATTGCAGACTGGTGCGAGTCGATAGGTCTCAAGGTCCCCAACCTGAACAAGAAGACCATCGAGGCCCTGAGACCCAACCTCCCCTCCATTACTATTGCCCGGAACCCTGTTGATGTCACAGGCGATGCGAGGTTCCACAGGTACTACGCGACCGGAAGCGCGATGCTAGCAGACGCCAACGTCGACGCCCTCATAATGGCCTGTGTTCACGCTGGAATAGCGAGACCGCGGGAGTATGTCGGCGCAGTCATCAAGCTTGTGGAGGACAAGCGGGCGGTCAACAAGCCTATCGTCGCATGCTGGGTCGGCGGGCCAGAGATAAATGAGGTCGTCCAGGAGCTCAGGGTGAAGAACATCCCAGTCTATCCTTCTGCCATGAGAGCCGCTAGAGCGGTGAGATGCCTGTATGATGAGGGAAGAAGGCTAGAGCTGCTCGGAAGAAAGAAGCAGAATTCCGTCGGCGGGCACTAGGAGTTTCAGTCGCCGTTTCACGAACGCATCAGAGGCTTCAAATCCTAGCTCGCTATCGCGCGGCGATAGATGGTATCCCTAAAGGATCCCTGGGTGACATCCGCTTACGCTATCTCCGCTGTGGCCCTATGGGGCCTGGCGTTCCCGCTCATCCAGGATGGGCTGGCATTCTTCTCACCCGTCATGCTGGGATTCCTGAGATTCGCCTTCGCCTCCGCACTCATCGTCGTTGTCATCGCTCTGAAGTACCCAATCGCCAGGATCGCAGACGTCCTGAGAAGGGAGTGGAAGCCGCTTGCCCTATTTGGAGTGCTTTATGTCACCGTACCGAACATAGCCCAGAACATTGGACTTCAGCACGGAACCTCATCGATCGCTTCCGTCATCCAGTCATCCGGTCCAGTTATTGCGCTAGTCTTCGCGGTGATACTGCTCAAGGAGAAGCTTACCTCCGTAAAGGCCTTGGGAACAGGCATAGCCATGACAGGAACGATCTTGCTTGTCGCCAGTGGAGGGCTGTCTCTCAGGGACGAGAACTTCGTTAGCAATATCCTGATCCTCATCTCAGCGACATCGTATGGCCTCGCCTGGGTCTCGGCCAAGAGGATGCTGCAGCGGAACCCTCCTCTTCTGGTGATAGGCCTGTCCCTCGTGTTGGGCACGGCGTTGCTCTCCTTGGTTGTGCCCCTCGAACCAGGGAGCGCGGCAGTCTTTAACTGGAATTCACTTACGAATCTTGTCCTCCTGGGCTTCCTCTGTGGTTCCGGGTCGACCGTGCTCTACCTCTACTCGTTGGAACGGGAAGAGGTCTCACGGATGGCCTTCTTCATCTACCTCATGCCGATTTTCGCATCAGCTTTCGCTTGGGTCCTCAGAGGAGAGGGGGTTGCGTTATGGACAGCCGTCTGCGGTCTCGTAATTGTCATTGGCATCGCCGTCGCAACTAGAGTGCCGAGGGGCTAGGTCCCGGGGAAGGTGTCGGGCCTCGCTTCGCCGACAGGCTCCGGGCCGATTTCTCCATTGGCTGCAGCTTGATTGAAGAAGCGTCTGAACAGAATTGGCGCCAGGAACGTAGACACGAACGCCATGAGGACGAGGAGCGAGAAGAGCTGGTCATCGATCAATCCCTCCTCGAAGGCTAGCCGAGCGAAGACCAGCTCCATCGCCCCTTTGCCCATCATCATTGAACCTATCGCCATTGATTCGTTCTCTCCGTGCCCGAGAAGCCTTGCAGGTATGAACGATCCTACGATCTTGCCGACTATGGCGACCGACGTGATTGCCAGCAGCATCGGCAGAGCGTTCGAGACCGCGTCGAACTTGACGCTGAAACCTATTAGCACGAAGAAAATGGGAGCCAAGAACCCGAGGGTGACACCCGAAAGGATGTCCTCAACGCGGACCCACACCTTGAGTCCTTTTCCAGTCTCCCGCAGGATTAGCCCTGCGATGAAGGCTCCGATGAACGATGGCAGGCCCATGACCTGCGCGATGACCGCGAAACCCATGGCGATTCCGACGGCCACAGCGAACGCTGCCTCACCCGTTCTCATCCACTTCAGGAGCCTGTAGATGTACGGCACAGCGTACTTCCCAATCAGGAAAGCGAGGACGAAGAAGCCCGCAAACCCTGAGGCGAGGACCAGCACATCGGAAATGGAAGTCGCCTCACGTCCGCTGCTGATGACAATGCCCATTGCGAACAGAAGCACCAGATCTGTGATGAGAGCGGCGCTGATTATCGTCTCGCTAGTTCGAGTGTCCATCACGTCCAGGTCCTTCAAGATCCTGATGGTCACGGGCAGCGCGGTTACAGAGACGGCTATGGCGACGAAAACAAGCTCCTTGCCCCCAAGGCCGAAAATCGCGCCCACGAACGCGCCCAAGACCATCGGTATGGCAATACCCATCCCAGCAATCAAGGCGCCCCGCCAGGATGATGCCAGGATCCCCTTGAGGGAGAACTCGAGTCCAACGAAGAGCATGAGGAAGAGTATTCCCAGGTCGGCCAGGTCCCCCAGGAATGTCGCGCTGTACATGGACCCGAGCTCGGAGAAGATCTTGCCCAAGATGAAAGGCCCGAGAATGATACCTGCCAGAAGCTCCCCAATAATCGATGGCTGGTTGATCCTCGAGACGGCCTCTCCGAGTGCCTTCGCCGTGGCGATCATGAGAAGGACATAAACGAGTATCGACACTTCCATTCGGATGGCCGCTCCTTTTAGACGATAAGTAACTTCGCCCGTTGATTAATCTTGCCACGACATCTGCGCATGCCCGTGGTCGGGTTCATCCAGGAAAAGGTAAATACCTACGACTAGGTTACGCGAGAACGGTGGTAGGCCCTTGCCTCCGTGGCAACACATCACTTATTCGGACGAGATCAGGCCCGAGCACTTCGGCAAGCAGATCACAGTCGGCGGCTGGGTCCAGGACCTGAGGAACCTGGGCGGGATATCCTTTCTGCAGCTCAGGGACGGGCACGGCGTAATACAGGTCACGACGCTGAAGAAGACCAGCCGAGAGCTGTTCGAAACAGTTGCCTCGATCCAGAGGGAATCTGTCGTTCTGGTTACAGGGACGGTGAAGCAGAGCAAGGAGGCGAGAGCAGGTTTCGAGATCCTGCCTGAGAGGATTGATTTGCTCAGCAAAGCCGAGGCCCCTCTTCCGCTGGGCGTGATAGACAAGGTCGGCGCGGACCTGGATACTAGACTGAACAACAGATTCATGGACCTCAGAAAGGAGGAGATCAGGGCGATCTTCCAGATCAAGTCGAAAACACTGGAAGGAATCAGGGCCTTCCTCTGTTCTGAGGGATTCGTGGAGGTCTCCACCCCGAAGATAGTCGCGGCAGGAGCCGAGGGCGGGGCAACCCTGTTCCCCATCAAGTACTTCGACAGGGCAGCCTACCTAGCCCAAAGCCCACAGCTCTACAAGCAGAACCTCATGGCGACAGGCCTTGACAGGATCTTCGAGATAGCCCCCGCATACAGAGCGGAGGCCTCGGACACAATCAGGCACATAGCCGAATTCATGTCCCTGGATGTTGAGCTTGCTTTCATAAAGTCGTCTGAAGACGTGATGGCTGTCGCAGAGGGAATAGTTGTGAAGAGCCTCGAGTTTGTGTCCAATAACGCCGCAAAGGAATTGCAGATTCTTGGAGTCAATCTCCCCAAGCCGGTGGTCCCATTCCCCCGCGTCAAATACGGCGAAGCAATCGAGATGGTCAAGTCAGAAGGGTTGGGTATCGAGCATGGGGAGGACTTGGGGACCGAAGGCGAGAAAGCTCTCGGAGAGGTCATGAAACGAGAAAAGGGATGTGAGCTTTATTTCATCACTGAGTTCCCTACCTCTCTTAAACGAGGCACTTTCTACGCCAAGAGATACGACGACGACCCAGACACCACCGGGTACTTCGACCTTGACTGTCGGGGGCAGGAAATCGTGTCGGGCGGTCAGAGAGAGCACAGGTACGAAAGGCTCGTCGAGCAGATGCGGGAGAACAACCTGAGCCTCGAGTCCTTTGATTTCTATCTCAAGGGGTTCCGCTATGGCATGCCCCCTCACGGGGGCTTTGGCTTTGGCGTTGAGAGGTTCGTCCAGAAGATGCTGGACCTGCCAAACATCAGGGAGGCAGTCCTATATCCGAGAGACAGAGCGAGACTGGTCCCGTGAGTAAGGCCCCCAAGAGGATGCTCCTGGAGCTTCCGATAGCGGACGAGATAGACTGCCTGGCCATGACCACGCCTGAGTTCGAGGTACGTAAGTTCGAATACGACTACAGGTCGCAGAAGGCGGATCTGAGGTATCCGCCGTGCAAGGGCCAGATGATTCTTGTCATTAGAGGCAAGGACGGTATACTCCTTGTCAGGACGGAGGGCTCCAAGGACTGGCGCCTGCCATCTGGAAGGATACTGACCTATGAGACCGCCCAGGATGCCGTCAAGAGGGTGGCAAGAGAGGAGTGCGGAGTGGGTCTCAGGAGCTCCGAGCTGGCGGGAATGTACGATGTCGTGTGGCACTATCAGGACGTTTCGATCAAACGACTTCACTTGGTGTACGCGGCTGTCACAGAGGACGTTCCGGTTTCGATAAAGGGCAGGGAATGCGCCTTCAGACAGGACCTGGACGAGGGGCATCTCGGCACTGAAGTCGAGAGGGCTGCGTTAGCTGACTCCATAGAAAAGTGATTTATCAGGCAAGCCTCATATAGTAGCCGAAGGCGATGGGACGGATTTTCGAGCGGGAGCTCAAAGGGATACTAAGTGCGAACGAGGACGTCATTGCCAGGGTCACGAAGACCTGCGATGACGACGAGAGAAGAGGATACCTCCGGATCTGCGAGAAGCCGTTCATGGTCGTTCGTGGAGCGGGCTCGCTGGGTATTGACCTCGTGGCCATAAGCTCTGGCCTCTCACTTCCCATCGAGGTCAAAAGCTCTACTAGCGATGTCCTGAGGTTCAGCAGGAGCGAGAAACTAGCCATTCAGGCCCAGGAGATGATCGACGACTGCAAACGCGTTGGCCTGATGCCCGTCTACGCATTCAAATACAAGAGGAAGCGGGGGGATGCATGGCGGGTGTTCACCCTGGATGTTGGCCCGATGAATGGCAGGCTGAAGCTGATTTACGAGAGGCTGCCCAAGATCGAGCCGTCGAAGGAGGGCAACCTCATCATGAGATGGAACGATGGTATGCCCCTGAATCGGTTCATCGAATACCTGGTGGAGATCCAGCACTGATTGTTTTGACTCTGACTGCTGAAAATAAAAAAAAGAGAGAGGAGGAATCTGCCCCCCATTTGGCAGTAGCCTTCCTTATAGCCGGCAGTCCTGGGAATCGCGTTTGATTATCAGATTTGAGTCAATTGCTGAGGAAGTGCCAGATATGTACGCTCCATGAGGCACAATACTTAAGTCAGCCCGAGCCCTCCCCGTCAGACGATAGGTAGATCCAATGAGCAAGACAGAGGAGAACCTGAAGGACGCTCTGGCGGGGGAAGCCCAGGCGAGAGCTAAGTATGTGAAGTGGGCGGGCGCAGCCAACAAAGAGGGGCACCAGGCAATCGCAAAGGTGTTCCTTGAGACGGCCGATAACGAGTACGAGCACTCAGCAATGATAATGAAGCTGTTGGACATGGTCGGAACGACGGAAGACAACCTCAAGAATGCGATTGAGGGCGAGACTCACGAATGGACCAAGATGTATCCGGATTATCTCAAGGACGCCAAGAACGAGGGGAACGTGCCGGCTCAGAAGTACTTCGAGCACATCATAAGAATCGAACAGCACCACGCGAAGAGGTACAAGCTCCTCCTGGAAAGGCTCCAGAAAGGCACCTTGTACAAATCCGAGAAGGAAGAGGTCTGGTTCTGCACCAACTGCGGGTACCTGCACAGAGGCAAGGAGGCCCCCAAGGTCTGCCCGAACTGCCTCCATCCCCAAGGGTACTTCAAGAGGACGTGCGACATAGACTACGGCAGCATAGACATCTGATCGCTCTGGTTCGTGCTCGAACCGGTCTTCGACAACGGGTTTGAACCCGTTGGACCACACTGTCAGCACTCATAGGGTTCATCACAGGACTTCTAGGTCCTCAGCTGACCCTCTTCTCATCACTGATGACTGCAAACGCAAACCCCGTATTTGATGGGAGCGGCCAATCCGTAGCACTGATTAAATATCCTCGTGATGCTGAGTCCCAGATATGGAGCCGCTGACTGACAACCTATGGTTGTTTCTGGGCATGGCGGCCGTCATTTCCCTCACGGGAGTAATGACCCCAGGCCCCGTTTTCGCAGCGGCTGTCGCACGAGGTTTCAGGGATCAGAAGGCTGGCCTGAAGATCGCACTTGGGCATGGCCTTGTCGAGTTCCCGCTCATGGGCCTGATCGTTCTGAGCCTGGGAGAATTCTTCGAGAATGACTCTGTCAAGATGGGTATTGGAATCGTTGGCGGGGGATTGCTTGTCTTCTTGGGGATATCGATGATAGATGCACGGAAGAACATGGCTATCACCGGCAGGGATTCGCTTCCCGATAGCACGATCATGACCGGTGCGTTGACGACGTCCGCGAACCCGTATTTCTTCCTGTGGTGGGCGACTGTGGGCGCGTTCTTGATATTCACAGCCCAGGAATTCGGGGTCATAGTCATCGTCATCTTCGCCGGCCTGCACTGGACGTGCGACCTCGCATGGTACTCCTTTACATCGTTCGCGGTGTTCAAAACACGGCACCTGTGGACGCCCTTGGTTCACGAGATAGTCTTCGGCCTGTGCGGTGCTCTCATGGTGTTGTTCGGAATCTACTTCATTGTCGGTCCAGCAAACGAGCTGATAGGCGGAAAAACGGACTCTCTATCTTCCGGCTTCCAACATTCTCTCTAGGGGTACTCGGGCCTTTCTGAGTATGTCTGCTGGAAGCTCTATCTTGAACTGTAGCTTCTGGAGGGAATCGCGAACATCCTCCAGAGATATTTCGCGCATGTTAGGACAAGTGGCGTTCGGTACCTCGTACAGGGTTTTTCCCCGTGCCTCTTTCCTGAGCCTGTGGAGCATGTTCGATTCGGTGCCGATGATGAACTCCATCTTCGGCGAGGAGACGATATGCTTGATTATGCCCTCAGTCGAAAAAGCGAAGTCCGCGAGGTCGATGACATCTGGAGTGCACTCAGGGTGCACAAGAATCTCAGCCGCGGGGTGCAACTTCTTCAACTTCTGCAGATCCGTCTTCCTTATGTTCACGTGAGTTGGACAGTACCCTGGCCAAAGAACAATCTCCTTCTCCTTCACGAACCGCTGAACGTAAAGGCCGAGGTTCGTGTCCGGAACGAATATCACCTTCTTGTCGGGAAGCGATTGGACAATCTTGACGGCGTTTGCAGACGTGCAGCAGATATCGCTCTCTGCCTTCACGTCCGCGCTGGTGTTGACATAGGATACAACTGGCGCACCCGGGTGTTCGGCCTTGAGATCCTTCAGGGCCTTGACATCGACCATCGCTGCCATCGGACATTTGGCTTTGAGATTTGGATGCAGAACCATCTTCTCGGAGTTCAGTATCTTAGCCGATTCTGCCATGAAATCGACTCCGCAGAAAACGATGGTTCTGGCGTCGGTCTTGGAGGCTTGGACAGAGAGACCATACGAATCCCCGAGGAAATCGGATATCTCCTGGACTTCCTTTCTCTGGTAGTTGTGTCCGAGGATAATCGCTTTCCTCTCCGTCTTGAGCTCAATTATCCTTTTCTGGAGGGCGTTCATGGTCTCGAGGGGCGAGTTAACAACAGGTCTCTATTAATCCTTTTGTCCATATATCCTCCAAGCGTCTTCTGGAGGATGGACTCGCGGGACCTGTTTGTGCTCGCCGAAGATGGCGTTTGGCAGCCATGCTCCACAGCTAGCCAGGGCGCCAACTAGAGGTTTTTTTTATGTCAGGTACATTCAAATATCGACCTTCAGATTGAGCGGGGAGAGACTCGATGAAACCTGTTGTCGATCTCAAGTACTGCAAGGGCTGCAACGTCTGCGTGTACATATGTCCGAAGAAGTGCTATTCCAGAGGGGCGGAGATCTCCGAGATGGGCTACTTCGCGGCACATGTCAGCTTGCCCGAGAAGTGCTACAACCACAACAGGGAGGGAAAGCTAATCTGCGAGCTGTGTGTACTGAGCTGTCCTGACCAGGCCATCTCATGGTTTCCAGAGACAGAGGAGGAGAAGGGCAGATGAGCGATGCCAAGGAGTACTTCGTTCAAGGGAATGAGGCCTGTGTGGAGGCCTCGCTCGCCTCAGGTCTGAAGTTCTTTGCCGGCTACCCGATCACGCCTTCCACTGAGGTGGCAGAAGGCCTTGCGCGCAGGCTCCCCAAAGCCGGGGGCGTGTTCCTTCAGATGGAGGATGAGATCGCCTGCATATCTGCAGTGATTGGGGCGTCCTGGGGGGGCGTGAAGGCCATGACTGCAACATCCGGCCCAGGATTCTCGCTCATGCAGGAGGCAATCGGCTACGCGGCGATGTCTGAGACGCCCGTTGTCCTTGTGAATGTGATGAGAGGCGGGCCTTCCACGGGTCAGCCGACAAGGGCGTCCCAAGGCGACGTTGCGCAGACGAGATTCGGCTCCCACGGGGATTACCAGGTCATAGCATTCGCTCCAGCGAGTGTCCAGGAGATGTTCGATCTGACGGTCGAGACCTTCAACTTCTCAGAGAAATACCGAGTACCTGCGTTCCTCCTGTCCGATGCAGAGATCGGACATATGAGAGGACTCCTCAGGGTACCTCCCAACATCGAGGTTATCGACCGGAAGGAGCTGGGCGTTCGAAGGCAGGACAAGGCGTCCGAGGTGCCCGACAGCCTGGTCCATCCGTTCCCGACCTTCGGAAGAGGACATAAGACGATGGTAACAGGGATGACGCATACAGACGATTCCCGGATTGAGCCCGAGGACCCGGTGGTACACTCGGAGCTCGTCACGAGGCTGAACGAGAAGATAACTAGGTCGAGGAAGGACATCAACCGCTGGGAGGTCATCAACGAGGACGCGAGGATAATGATCGTCGCCTATGGGTCGTCCTCATTTGGCGCCAGGGAGATAGCTGCCAACGATAGAAGAATCGGCCTGCTCCGGCTCAAGAGCCTGTGGCCCCTGCCAGAGGAGCCGATCGCTGATGTCGCGGGCAAATGCGAGAAGATGCTAGTCTGCGAGATGAACCTCGGACAGATGTACCCTCACATCAAGAGGGTTGCTCTGGAGGCAGGATGCAAGACCGTGGAGCTCCTTCCCAAGATCGGGGGTGACCCGCAGAAGCCTTCAGAGGTTAGGAGCAAGCTGCGCGAGATGGGGGTCATCTGATGGACATATTCGATTTCTACAGAAAGGATCGTTGGCCGCATGTGTTCTGCCCGGGCTGCGGGATTGGAACGGTCATGAACTGCTTCTACAGGGCATTCAACGAGCTCGGCCTCGACCTAGAGAAGACCGCATTTGTGGGGGGCATTGGATGTTCATCCAGGATCCCGCTCTATATCAACTCGGACGCCCTGCACACGACCCACGGAAGAGCCTTGGCATTCGCGACCGGGCTGAGGTTGTCCAGGCTGGACCTGAGCGTGGTCGTGTTCACGGGCGATGGAGACCTCGGGGCGATCGGAGGGAACCATTTCATCAACGGGTGCAGGCGCAACGTCGACATGACTGTCATCTGCATTAACAACAACATCTACGGGATGACCGGCGGGCAGGCATCCATAACGACTCCTCATGACTATCAGTCGACGACCACCCCCTATGGCAACAGGGAGTATCCGTTCGACCTCGCCGAGATAGCGGTTGCCGCAGGGGCGAACTACGTCGCAAGGTGGACCACGAGACACGTCCATGAGCTGACCAAGGCCATGAAGACCGCGCTTCAGAAGAAGGGGTTCAGGTTCGTCGAGGTCGTGTCCCAGTGTCCGACCAATTTCGGGCGCAGGAACAAGATGGCCGATCCCACTCAAATGCTTGAATGGTTCAGGGAGAGCTCGGTCCGGAGAGATAAGGCCCGGACGGCGGCCGTCGATCACGTGGACCTGAACCTGGCCGGGCAGATCACCGTCGGGGAGTTCGTGAGCAGAGACAGGGAGTGCTACGAGGAGCTGCTGGGGGTCGGGAAGCATGGAGTCTGAAGTGCGATTCTCGGGCTTCGGCGGCCAGGGCGTCATCCTCATGGGAATTATCCTCGCGAGGGCCGCTGCGCTCCATGACAAGGTCGTTGGACCGGATGGGAAGGAGCCGAGGAAGACCGCCATACAGACCCAGTCGTATGGCCCGTCGGCAAGGGGCGGGCACTCGAAGTGCGATGTGAGAATTTCGACAGAGGAGATGAACTATCCATTCGTTGAGCTCCCTGATTACCTAGTCATCATGTCCCAGCAGGCGTACGGCAAGTACATCACGGAGCTGAAGCCCACCACGAAGATAATAATCGACCCAGACCTCGTTCTCGATAGGCCCAAAGGCGATGTCTTCATGATCAGCGCCACGAAGGCTGCTGAGAACCTCGGAACAAGGATCGTTGCCAACGTGGTCATGCTTGCGGCATTCAGGGAGATCTCCAACATAGTTTCTTTCGAGGCCCTTGAGAAGGCCATGCTCGAATCGCTTCCGCCGCCGACCCATGACCTGAACAGGTCTGCGCTGAGCCTTGGCAGGAAGCTGGGGGCTGAGGCGCTTCAGCACAGGGGCAAGAGTTAAAGAAGCAAAAGGCGTTGAACTGGATATGGTGGAGACATTGATTGTGGAATCGGTCTTGAAAGAAGGCAGGAAGGCGCTCGCAGAGAACGAGGTCAAAGAGCTGCTTCGATCCTCAGGCATCCCCACGACGGATTTCCAAGTTGTCGACAGATTCGATCAGATAGACCAGAAGAAGCTGAAGTTCCCCGTCGTGATGAAGGTGTGCTCGCCAACGATACTTCACAAGACCGATGTCGGCGGGGTCGTGCTCGATGTCACCAAGGAGGACCTCGAGGGCGAGTTCTCGAAGATGAGGGAGAAGTTCCCGAGCGAGAAGATCCTGGTCGAGTCGATGCAGGACAGAAGGGTGGAGGTAATAGTCGGCCTCATAAATGACCACACCTTCGGGCTCACTATCATGTTTGGTCTTGGCGGGATTTACACTGAGGTCTACAAGGACGTCACATTCAGGGTCGTCCCTATCAAGCGCGAGGACGCTGAGGAGATGCTTAAGGAGATCAAGGCCGCTCCAATATTGGAGGGGTTTAGGAAGATCAAGGTGGACCGAGAGGCGATAGTGAGCCTGCTGATGAAGGTCTCTGCCCTCGGCGAGAAGTACATGGACAAGCTGGATCAGATGGATCTCAACCCCGTTTTCGTTAAGGAAAAGGGAGTCGTCGTCGTGGACGCGAAGATGCTTCTCAAGTGAAGTATCGTGATTGAAGGTACAGCTACCTGGAGGTGGAGGTCTCGATCGCCAGAGGAGGCAGGGCATTCGTTGCATTGAGCACGATAGGGGCCGTCGTTACGCTGCCATTTCTGCTCTATGCATGCGCAGCCTTTCTCGGCCTCGCGCTCTTTCTCGTCTTCGTCTTCAGAGATCCGAATCGAAGGGTTGGGGATGGTATCGTGGCAGCCGCCGACGGGACCGTCAGAGAAATCGACAGGGAGAGGGGCATGGTATCGACCTACCTAGCTCTGAGGAACGTCCATGTGACGAGGGCACCGCTTGCGGGCAAAGTGGAAAAGACTGTGAGGTCTCCGGGAAAACATTCGCCTGCATTCTCCAAGAACACCGCTAGGAACGAGAGGGTCGAGATATCAGTGAAGACTGCAATTGGGGAAATCAGGATCATCCAGACGGCGGGCGCCCTTGCACGGAGGATTGTCCCCTATGTTGTCGAAGGGCAGGAGCTAACAAAGGCGGAGCGTATGAGCCTGATAAGATTCGGTTCAAGAGTCGATGTCTATCTTCCGCCTGCCTCGGTCAAGATAGTGGTTGAGGCTGGACAGAAGCTCAATGCTGGAACGACCTGTATCGCGGAGGTCTTGGATGGCAAGATGGAGTAAGATTTCTCTCGGGGATTTGTTTACTCTCACTAACGGCATCCTGGGATTTGTGGCTATCACATACATCTTCGGCAGGAGCTATGTCTCCGCCACAAGCCTGCTTCTGCTGTCCATGGTGATGGACGGCCTGGACGGGTTCATCGCGAGGCGAATTGGGAGCAAGCACTCCATGGGCCAGGTCTTGGACTCGATTTCTGATTCGATCTCGTTCGCATTCGCGCCTGCAATCCTCATCTATGCGGAGTTCCGAGATGCGACAGACGGTGTGCCGACCCACTCTCTGAACAACTTCGCCGTTCTCCTGTGTTCAGTCGCCATCCTTGCCAGTGGACTCTTCAGGCTAGCCAGATTCAGCGCCGGCGGTTTCCAGCTCGGTCACTTCGCTGGAATGCCTGCACCCGCTGCGGCACTTGTGATACTCCTGGTTTGTCTGCTGTTCGGAGCGGGCTCAGGCACCGAGCCGAACAGATACTACTTCACTGTTGCGAATTTGCCATGGCTCGTCGTCCCCGTGGGGTTCGGAGTCAGCTACCTGATGGCATCTGAGATCCCGTACCCAAAGATCCGAGGTTGGATGGCAATGGCCAGCGCAGTGGGGATTCTTGTGGCCCTCCTGCCGACGGTTGCTGGCCTCGTTCTAGTCGGCGACCAACCCTTATATACAGCATTCTCACGTACGGCCACAAGTATCGCTCTGGCATTGACACTTGTATACGTCTGCGGAGGGCCGGTCTATGAGAAACTCAAGGGAATCAAAGGCTGAGAGCCAATTCTCCTGCTCGGATTCGGAGAGGGCAGCCTTCGAGGCCGGAATCAAGCTGGGAACAATGTATCACCAGTTCGTGGGCGTGCCACTCAGCTCGGACAACGTGGAGACGCTCGAGAAGGCCATCGTGGCTGGAAGCATGGTTCAGCCCTTCGTCGAGGACGTCAAGGTCAAGATAGACCGCTCGAAGCTGAAGAGCAAGCGCGGCGAGTACGACTACACGTCCCTCACGGGCGACATGTTGGATGTGACACTCATCGTCAGGTACAAAGGAGTGAGAGTTGAGGCTCGAATGGAGTTCATCAAAGAGATGAACTACCCCCTGATGTACATCAAAGAGATCAAGTGATAGGCTGCGAGGGCCGGGGCAGAGAGGATGCTGCCAGACATGAAGTGGATGAAGATTTATGACATGCATTATATATTTGAAAGCCCATACAGGGCTGGCTTGTTCGGGTTCCGGGTGATTCTGTGACGCGCGGGATAAAGATTGGCATCACTGGACTCCCGGGTGCGGGGAAGACGCAGGCACTCGTCAAGGTCATAGAGATGCTAGAAGAGGAGGGCCTGACCGTCGGCGGGATGGTGACTGAACCCATCGTAGAGAATGGCAAAAGGGTCGGATTCTACGTCATGGATTGGCGGACCAAACGCAAAGCCGTTTTCGCACATATCGACACTGAATCGAAATTCTTCGTGGGAAAGTACGGCGTGAACCTCGAGAGCCTCGACACTGTTGGCGTTGAAGCCCTCGTCGATGCGAGCCAGAACACGGACGTTATCGTCATCGACGAAGTAGGGAAGATGGAGGTCGAATCCGACAAGTTTGTGAAGGCCGTGAAGGACGCGATGGAAGTCGAGAAGCCCATCATACTCACGCTACACAAGAAGTCCAGGAACCCGCTCCTTCAGGACATAAGGAGGAGAGACGATGTCCGGATCCTGGAGGTCACGCCGATCAACAGAAACCTTCTGCCCTACAAGATTATCAAACTGATGAAGGGCGAGTACGTTTGATCCCTTCAGGGTTCCTCAAGATAAACGAGGGCACGACAGAGCTGATGGTGCCCGAATCGTTCTGCAGAAAGGGCCCGGGCACGAAGACCGGAGAGGTATTCTATAACAGGCAGATGGAGTTCGGAAGGGACATCTCAGTCATGTTCGGGAGAGAGGTCTTCACGGAGGGGGCGAGGATACTAGATGGGCTCGCTGCCACAGGAGCACGCGGGCTGAGGCTGGCAAACGAGTGCGGTGTGAAGGCAGAGTTCGTGCTCAACGACAGGAGCCTTTCGGCAGCGGTCTTGATGAAACAGAACGCAGATCTGAACAGCCTCGGACACATCAGGATAACCTGCATGGACCTGAGGAGCCTGCTCTCAGAAGAGCAGTTCGACTACATCGACATCGATCCGTTTGGCAGTCCCATCGACTTCATCGACGCAGCCGTCCAGAGCTGCAGGAACAGGGGGATCATCGCGCTGACGGCAACGGACACCGCTCCCCTTTACGGAACGTACCCGAAGACCTGCGTGAGGAGATATGGTGCTCTGTCGGCCAAGTCCCCATTCGCTCACGAGACCGGCCTGCGCATCTTGATCGGGCACATAGTGAGAGCAGCGGCCTCTCACAACCGAGCATGCGAACCTGTGCTCTGCTACCACGCAGACCACTACTTCCGATCCTATCTTCGAATCGTGAATGGGGCATCCAGGGCAGACTCGGCAATCAAGAAGCTGGGCTTCGCAAGATACGAGAAGGGTTCGCTCGAGCGAAGCATCGAGAGGGAGAACCCTGACGGAGAGCTCGCTGGACCGCTGTGGACGGGAGAGCTTCACTCAAGAGAACTGCTGGAGAAGATGAGGGCGACGGGAGACCTGGGGACTGCCCCGAGATGCGATAAGATGCTGGAGGTCTGGAGAGAGGAGCAGGGGGCACCGCCTCTTTTCTACAAGGTCGATGAGTTCGCGAAGAAGACCAAGCATTCGCCCCCCAGGCTTGTCGATTTCGTGTCCTGTCTCCGAGAGAGAGATGCGAAAGCCTCGCGAACTCATTTCGATCCAAAGGGGTTCAGGACGAGCCTACCAGTTGACGAGATAATCCGAATTTTCAAGAACCCACCGAGAGGGCATGGAAAGCCCTCGAAATCGAATGTTTAAATAGACCGCCTGGCCATGAGGAGTTCGAGAAGATGCCGTCGTTGGTTGTGATTGGGTCCCAATGGGGCGACGAGGGGAAGGGCAAGATCGTCGATTTCCTTGCTGATGAGGCGCACGTCGTTGTCAGGTTCCAAGGAGGCCCGAACGCGGGGCATAGCGTCAAAATCGGTGAGAAACTGTTTGCCCTTCACCATCTCCCCTCGGGAATTCTCAGACCTTCGAAGATCTCCGTGATAGGAAACGGAGTCGTGATAGATCCCGGAGTTCTCTTGAAGGAAATCGACGACTTGAAATCCAGGAATGTCAGCGTGAGGAACCTGAGGATAAGCGACCGCGCGCATGTCATCATGCCATATCACAGGCTGCTGGACGGCGCGGAGGAACGCCTCAGGCGAGGAGCGAAGGTTGGGACTACTGGCCGCGGAATCGGGCCATCCTACGCCGACAAGGCTGCGAGACTCGGCATACGAATGGGCGACCTCATCGACGAGAGCGCCCTAGCGGAGAAAGTCGATTTCCTGATACCTCTCAAGCAAAGGATCCTCAACGCCTATGGAGATCCGAGCAGACTTGACAAGGATGCAATTGCCAGGGAGTATTCGGGGTATGGGAATAGACTCTCAGAATTCGTGACCGACACCGGCGTTCTGGTCCGCAACGCGTTGTCAAAGGGGAAGCGGGTGCTTTTCGAAGGGGCTCAAGGATCGATGCTCGACATCGATCACGGAACGTATCCCTACGTGACTTCTTCAACGACGGTCGCCGGGAACGCAGCCTCAGGATCCGGGGTCTCTCCGCTGCTCCTGGATGAGGTCTACGGGGTTGTCAAGGCGTACACCACAAGGGTCGGTGAAGGTCCTTTCGTCACGGAGCTCAGGGACGATATCGGAAGGAACATTGCCGAGAAGGGCGGGGAGTTCGGAACAACGACCGGGCGCCCAAGAAGATGCGGATGGCTCGACCTGGTCGTGACCAGGTACGCGAACAGCTTGAACGGGTTCACGGGCATCGCAATGACCAAGATTGATGTCCTGGGAGGATTAGACGAGCTGAAGGTCTGCACGCACTACCTCTTGAATGGAAAGAAGATCCGAACGATACCAGCGGACCTCAGGGCATTGGCCAACTACGAACCCTCGTACAGGAAGATGCGAGGATGGGACGAGCTTGAACCAAAGAGGTTTGAGAGGGTTCTCTCAAAAGGCTTTTCAGCGCTACCCGAGGAGATGAAGCAATATGTCAGATTCGTCGAGAAGGAGATGAAGCTACCAGTGGTGGTCCTTGGCCTCGGCAGGAGAAGGAACGAGATACTCGACCTGCGAAAGAGACGATGGGCACACTGTTAGCCCGCACTTAATCTGATGCCAGATCGAAGATCTGGCAGCGTTTTCCTCGGCTCCCATCATGATTATATAAGTCTCCAATCATCCAACCCAAGATGCGTCGGCTCATAATATCTGAGAAGAATCACGCCGCGCAGAGGATTGCTCTCATCCTCTCAAGCAACACCCAGAAGAGGCGGTCGATCGCGGGAACCCCAGTCCTGGAATTCGCTATTGGAGAGGATGAGTACTACGTTCTAGGACTCAGGGGCCACATCATTGAGCTGGACTACCCTGAGAAATTCAACAACTGGGATTCCATCTCTCCAAAGGACCTTGTCTTCGCCAAGCCAGAAAAGAAGGTCGATCCCACTGCGAAAGGCATCATGAGAGCCCTCGACGAGCTCGTTGCGAAGGCCGATGAAGTCATTGTGGCAACTGATTACGACCGCGAGGGCGAGCTCATCGGCGTTGAGGCGCTCGACCATGTCCAGACGAAGAAGCCCATGAAGAGGGCGAAGTTCAGCGCCCTGACGAAAGGAGAGATCGAGAGGGCCTTCTCGCAGCTAACGGAAATCGACTACAAGCTCGCGGCCTCTGCGGAAACGAGGCAGCTGATCGACCTGGCATGGGGCGCGTCTCTCACAAGGTTCATCTCGCTTGCCTCCGGACAGCTGGGGAAAGATTTCCTGTCGGTGGGCAGGGTCCAGAGCCCCACGCTCGCGCTCATTGTGGCGAGGGAGAGACAGATTCAGGAGTTCAAGCCAACTCCATATTGGGTCGTCAGCGCAGATCTCAAGAAAGATTCCGAGTTCAAGGCCAACCACAAGAACGGGAGTTTCGACGACAAGGACATGGCTCATGCTGCGCTCGTCAAGGCGAAAGCAGCAAAGAATGCTCAGGTCAAGCAAGTCAAAGCCGAGGAGGAGTCCGAGTATCCTCCTTCTCCATTTAGCACAACCCTCTTCCTGGCAGAAGCGACCAAGCTTGGCCTCACGGCTGCCCAGGCCATGAAGATCGCTGAGGATCTGTACACTGACGGTTATATCTCATATCCCAGGACGGACAACACCGTCTATCCCCCGTCACTGAGCCTAAGGGCGATATTGGAGAAGCTGGTCAAGTCGGATCTCGGAAAGGAGGCAGAGGAACTCCTCGCGCAGGAGACCATCAGACCCTCCAGAGGAAAACGGAGCACAACGGACCATCCTCCTGTCCACCCAGTCGATTCTGCCACAAAGGCCGAGCTCAAGGGACAGAGATGGGCCGTCTACGAGCTCGTCACGAGACGGTTCCTCGCGACTGTCGCTCCCCCTTGTCAGTCAAGAAGTACTAAAGTCGATCTCGACATCGGTGGAGAGCCCTTCGTTAGCGAGGGGTACAACATACTCTCGCCTGGATGGAGGAAGTACTATCCGTACTACAGGGTGACGGAGGTGACTCTTCCCCAGCTGGCAGAAGGAGACCTCGCTGAGGTCCTAAAGGTCCAATCGACTGAGAAGAAGACTCAGCCCCCGCCGAGATACTCTCAAGGCTCACTGATCCAGGAGATGGAAAGGCTTGGGCTCGGCACGAAGAGCACACGACATGATGCGATCCAGAAGCTCTACGACAGGCGGTTCGCAAAGGGCGTGAGGATAGAGCCAACCGAGAGCGGAATCGCGGTCGTATCCGCCCTCCAGGACCATGCGAGACTTCACGACGAGTACAAGATAACAGACGCGAAGATGACTGCGCACCTGGAGAGCGAGATGGACTTGATCGCCCAGGGAGAGCGCGAGCAATCCGATGTCGTTGAGGAGAGCCAAGCCATGCTGGATGACATCATGGATGTCCTCGAGAAGAACAAGAAGGAGATAGGGGAGGACATTCGGAAGGCATTGAGAAAGCAACACAATCTAGGCGCGTGTCCGAAATGTGGAACGGGACAGCTGATTCAGATAAGGCTGAAGTCCGGAGGAACCTTCGCTGGCTGCTCCAGGTACCCTGAATGCAGGAACACATATCCCCTTCCGAAGGGCGTGCTCATATTGCCGACCGAGGAGAAATGTTCCGTCTGCGGCTCTCCCAAGATCAAGGCTGTGTCGAAGGGCCAAGCACCGATGGTCGTGTGTATCGACCCTAACTGTGAGGGAGCGAAGAAAGAGCGGTACATAGGCAAATGCCCTGCATGCGGGGGCGTTATCAGCATCATACAGTCCAGGAAGGGAAAGAGGTTTGCTGGGTGCTCAGGGTATCCTGAGTGCAAGACCATATTCCCACTGCCTCAAATGGGGAGGATCGTGCCGACAGACCAGACATGCGATGCGTGCGGTTCCCCGATCATCAAAGTCTGGAACCAAAAAGGGCGACCGCCATGGGTTCTCTGCATCAACATGAGCTGCCCAAAGAAGGCGAAGAAAACAGAGGACAAGCCCAAGGACGCCGCTCTCCCGGATTCCGGGAAGGAAGGAGAGAAAGGCCCGAAGAAGTGATCATTCCTTCGGCGGAGGAGGCACTTCTTCCATCTGTGCAATGGCTGGTTCCTGCAGCTCCTCAACCTCTGTCGCTGCCACTGCTCCTGCCTTACGGCTCAGTTTCTTATCGATGGCCTTCAGCTTCTCCATCATGTCGTGAGTCGTGTAGACGTCCCCCTTGAAGCTCTGCGCAATGATCATGGCCGCATCGACGAACAGCCATGCGACCAGGATCCACAGGAGGACCAAGAGCAGGGTCCAAGTCTCATCGAAGCTGATGTTGAATCTGTCACTGAGATTGGTCTTGAGCTCCCTCACGAACCCGTTCAAATAGATCATGATGACGATGCCGAGAATTGCCAGAAACGCGGCCTTCACCCATCTCCTGGCCATCTGTGGCGTGACTTTGATGCTATCACCTTCTAGCAATATTGGACCAAAGCGTATTTACAAGTTCTCTTGTGGCACCTCAGCGAGGCTGCTTCATTCCCAGGAGGTGCCTCACGGCAGGAGCGAACTCGTAGTTCCTGACCTCGGTGCATCGCTCGAGCGCGAACACTGATATCTCAGGCCTCTCATCGAATATCCTGATTTTGTGATACCAGGCGAGCACGTTATCGAGGTTCTCAGCGTACTCCTGAAACCTTGGAATCATGTAGTTCGCAACGGCCTCGTCCGCTTTCGAGAGGGTGAACGTCGAAAGGTCAACGACCTCCCTTGGCTGCGACTTGAGCCGCCTATCCCACGCCACATCCATGCTGAACCTCGCGTGAGCGACCGCGTATATTTCAAACCCCCATCTGTAAAGCCTTGGTATGCACACCGGTGTCACGTACCCGTCCTCTACGAGCATGTGCCTGATCCTGGTGATAGCTTGCCTCGAAAGACCGACGACCTCCGATATCTCCCTGTCAGAGGCGAGCGGGTTCTCCACCATCACGATCAAGGTCTTTCGCTCTGTCTCGCTCAGGTCCGGGGATTCTACGCTCGAGTGAGTGGGGATTCTTGACTTCGGGGGGAAAACGTCTAACCCGAAGAAGCGATGCACAACAAGCCCGAAATTGGTCTGGTAGCTCCCTCTGGTCATCGTGTACGGGAAGAGTGTGTGGTCGAACTTGGCCTTTGATGCCCTTCTAGGTCCAGTAAACATCTTGTTGTGGGTCTGGCAGAAGTAATCGAACTCGGTAGCGTCCTTCAAAGCGGTGTACATGAGCACCTGGTTCCCGCCAACCATCGCACTGAACACCTGCGGGGCCTTCGCGCAGAATTCCATATAATGAGATGAGCGGGCATCAAGCGAGATAGCTGGGTCCGTGGAGCCAAGGTGGAAACCCATGAGCTCACAGCCCAGCTTGTTGAAAGAGGGGATATTCACGAAGTAGACTGCCCCGGCATCCGTTACCCGTCTCCTGACAGATGCCACAGTACCCTTGTTGAGCCCGTACAGCTCGGCTATCTCGGCATCCGTCCTAGAAGCGTCCTCGACGAGCCCCAGGATGACGAGCATTTCCGATTTCAGAAAGCGCCACACAGAGGGGTAATTGGCGAAATTCAATTAAAAACATTCCAATGACACAAATGCAACCATCTGTGAGCGTATTCTAGCAAAAACGCAACGAAGGCTGCCCCAGTGAGGAAAAAGGTTATAGATTGAAAACGTGAATCACCCAGCCGCCATTTTGGCAACACGCTCTTTTGTAGGAAGAGGAGAGGTGGAACCAAAGGGTGATGCCCAACTGCGGTGGAGTCCCCTCCACCCTTTTTTTCTGCTTGGGTGGTTCGAAAACTATTCCCCGGGACCGGGGTTTCAGCAAGGGCGAAACTCTGAGCCAGAATACCAGGAACCAAGGCTGTTCGGGATTATGCCTTCTTGGTCTCACGCGTCTTGATCCTGAGGCCCTTGTATCCGCACTTTCTGCACCTGGTCGCCCTTATGGCGTTCCTTGCGTTGCAGTTCATGCAGATCTTCTTGACGAGGTTTCTCGCCTCGGCCTCTGGAAATCTAGCCATTGTCGTCCCTGTGGCGCCACAATTAGGCATACCGTATATAACTCTTGTGCAGCCATGGCTCTGTAGAAACCCTTGAAAAGCGACATTCTGGAAAGATAGAAACGTCGGCACAGCATGGCCCCTCCCTGGAGTCAAGCCAGTTCTGCAAGAGTTGTCTTGGCTCCAGGATGGGATGGCCCTGTG
>Ga0315279_10001448_pt1 | contig 39529 bp, 42 predicted proteins | sample YL17G06_20_MG_FD_203694 | JGI IMG/M metagenome (GOLD analysis project Ga0315279, IMG submission 203694) | Sediment microbial communities from Yellowstone Lake, YNP, Wyoming, USA - YL17G06_20 | ecosystem: Environmental > Aquatic > Freshwater > Lake > Sediment | place: USA: Wyoming | collected...
CTTCGCCGTCGGTTCTTCCTATCCTGGTGGTGCAGCAGCTGCCAAGGGTGGGGTTGTTCGCCCATTAAAAGGGATCGTGAACTGGGTTCAGACCGTCGTGAGACAGGTTTGTTGCTTTTTGCTGGAAGTGTTTTGATGCCTGACGGGAAGGATCCTTTAGTACGAGAGGAACGAGGATTCGTCGCCTCTAGTCTATCAGTTGTCTGGCAAGGCAATGCTGAGCAGCCACGCGATAGTGGATAAAAGCTGAAAGCATCTAAGCTTGAAGCTACCCCGAAAACGAGGCATCTTACAGCCGCCATTACATGATGGCGTTGATAGAGCCGGGATGTAAGTGTCAAGGTCCGCCGAGACATTCAGTCCGCGGCCACTAAGAGCTGTAGTCGCTAACCAACATGCTGATTTAGCAGTACCGGCTCAGCCGTTACTCGTATCGCACATGAAGCCTGCTGCATCCTTCCACATTTTCATTTCATTTTCATACGGACCAGCTTCAGCTCGTAAGGTCCTGGTTGGAGAGCCCGAAGATGCAGTCACTCGCAAATTTAATGATGAAGCACTTCATCAGCCGATTGGGAACAAGATTGGTGGATCAGGTGAACGGATGAAGGTCTTGATCATTGGCAACAATGTGGCGGGAACGACCCTGGCGAAGGCAATTCGAGATGCTGACGCGAACACCGAGATCGACATCTTCACTGAGGAGGCCATGGCATACTATCCAAGGCCGAGACTGATAGACCATCTGATGGGCACAGTGCAAGAGAAGGACATGCCATTCTATCCAGCGGACTGGTATGCCACGAACAAGCTTTCACTCCACCTGAGATCCGTCGCAGACCTGATAGACCCTGGGGCGAAGAGGGTTCGGACTGGAGGCACCTGGCATTCGTACGACAAACTCGCGCTGGCAACAGGCTCGAGCGGGTTCGTGCCGCCGTTCAAGGGACTTCCGAAGCGGAATGTATTCACCCTTCGTACCATCGACGACGCAAGGAGTATCCGTGAGGCAGCCTCCAAGGCAAAGCATGTCATCGTGATAGGCGGAGGACTGCTCGGACTGGAATCAGCAAGAGGTGTCTGCACCGCTTTCCCAGAATTGACAGTCACGATCCTGGAGTACGCCGAACACCTGCTCATGCGGCAGCTTGATCACGAAGGCGCGGACATCATGCGAGGTTGGATAGAGAGAACCGGAGCCAGGATCGAGGTGAAGGCCGAAACTGAAGAGATCCTGGGCGGCTCGGCGGTGGAAGGAGTTCGGCTCAAGGACGGCCGAGTGATCGAAGGGGACCTTGTCATCATCTCCGCGGGCACTCGATCGAACATCGGGCTGGCAAAGAACGCCGGGCTCAAGGTGAACAAGGGGATTGTCGTTGATTCCTCCCTGCGCACCTCGGATCCGGACATATTCGCACTGGGAGATGTCTGCGAGTTCGGAGGACAGGTATGGGCGATGATCCCTCCCGCACTCGACCAAGCGAGGGTTGCAGCGAAGAAGATCCTAGGCCAGCCAGGGCCTGAATATAGGGGGACAGTGCCGTCAAACACGCTCAAGGTATCGGGGTTCGACCTCACATCGATAGGGACGGTGAGAAGCGCCCACGAGCCTCCAGACCCTGGCTTCGAGGAGATAAGAAGCGTCAGTCCGGACAAGAGCGTCTACAGGAAGTTCGTCATCAAAGATGGCAAGATGATCGGGGCCATCCTTCTCGGCACAAAGAAAGAGGCGCTCAAGGTCACCAAGTTCATCAAGGACGGAACGCCGGTGGACGACATCAAGTCGAGGCTTTCCGACCCTGCATTCGCCTTCCCCTGAGCAGGCAATTGTCAATCCCACGAAAACGGTTATATTCCGAAGACCCATCTGGCGGAGAGAGGAAGGATGGAGCCGAAGGATTACGAGCTTGAGTTCTTCAAGAATAACGGATTCCAGCGGAGGCAGTGCAAGAGCTGCCGCAAATTCTTCTGGACCCTCGGTGAAACTGACACTTGCGGCGAAGCGCCCTGTGTCGAATACACATTCATCGGGAAGCCGCTGCTGAAGGAGAAGCAGACCGTCCACGAGATGAGGGAGAGTTTCCTATCATTCCTCGAGAAGAACGGCCACGCGAGGATCGCGAGATATCCCATCACGGCGAGGTGGAGGGATGATGTTTTCTTCACCCAGGCCAGCATCTATGGTTTCCAGCCCTGGGTCATCCGAGGTGTGGTGGAACCGCCTGCAAACCCGCTGGGCATTTCGCAGACCTGTGTCAGGTTCAACGACATCGACAATGTGGGCAAGACGGGCTCGCACTTCACGATGTTCGAGATGATGGCCCATCACGTTTTCAACAAGAAGGGCAAGGAGATCTACTGGAAGGATCGAACAACGGAGCTATGTCATGAGTTTCTCACGAAAGTGCAGGGATTGGATCCGAAGATAGTCAACTACTCCGAGGCATGGTGGGAGGGAGGAGGGAACGCCGGGCCCTGTCTGGAGGTACTGATAGGCGGAGTCGAGATCGCGACACTTGTGTTCATGGCCTACGCTCTGGAGAACGGCGCCCAGAAACCGATGGACATCCAGGTCGTTGACACGGGGTACGGGCTCGAGCGTCTGACTTGGATATCTCAGGGCACACCATCTGCATACGAAGCGGTCTTCGGAGATGTCTTGGAAGAGCTGAAGAGGCTCTCTGGGACCAAGGTCGATGACGCAATCCTGGCCGAGTACTCGAAAGCTGCCGGATCGATGAAAATCGAGACCGCAGCAGATGTGCGCGCGCTGAAGGCAGACGCCGCTGCCAGGCTCGGCATGAGGGTAGAGGACTTCGTCAGGCAGATCAAGCCTTTCGAAAGCATGTACGTCGTTTGCGACCACACGAGAGCGCTGATGTTCATGCTCAGCGATGGTGTGGTGCCGTCGAATGTGCGACAAGGCTACTTCGCGAGACTGCTCGTGCGCAGGGCTTTGAGAGAGATGTCCCAGCTCGGAATTGAGACAAAACTCTCAGAGATCGCCGCCCGCCAGGTGGACTACTTCTCCCACGATTTCCCGGACCTGAGAGAGAACAAAGACGAGATCATCAAACTGGTCGATGTGGAGCATGAGAAATACAGGGAGACGCTCGTCAAGGGAAGAGGGATCGTCCAGAGACTCGAGGCGGCGGAGAAGAACGAGAAGCAGCGCATCAGCGACGAAGACCTGGTCGAGCTCTACGACTCACACGGACTGAACCCTGAGGTCGTCGCGGAATTCGCATCCAGCCCTGTGAAGATACCAGATGATTTCTACAAGAGGGTCGCGGCCAGGCACTCTAAGATAGAGAAGGAAGATGTCGCTCCCGAGATACAGTTGCCTGAAGGATTGCCGCCTACCAAATTGCTGTTCTACAAGGACCCTTCCAAGTACAAGTTCAGGGCGAAGGTCCTGGCGGTGTTGGGAGACTTCGTCGTGCTGGACAAGACCTATTTCTACGCGGAGAGCGGGGGCCAGGAAAGCGATCACGGAACGATGAAGGACATGAAGGTCGTGCATGTCGACAAGGTCGGCAGCGTCGTCGTTCACAAGGTCGAAGGCGAGATGCAAGCGGTTGTCGGGAAGTTGATAACCTCTATTGTCGACGAGACGCGCAGGAAGAGGCTCCAGAGGCATCACACCGCGACCCATATCGTCAACGGCGCCGCTAGGAAGATCCTGGGCAACCACATCTGGCAGACTGGCGCCCACAAAGGCGTTGACCTTGCAAGACTTGATATCACCCACTACGCGGACCTCACGCCCGAGGAACTGGAGAAGATCGAACTGCTGGCCAACGAAACGGTTCTATCTGCGACGAAGGTCAACAGCTCGTTCATGGAGCGGAATGTGGCCGAGAAACGGTATGGTTTCAGGCTGTATCAGGGAGGTGCCGTTCCTGGAAAGGAGATCAGGGTGATCCGCATTGGAGATTTCGACGTCGAAGCCTGCGGAGGGATCCACTGCAAGAACTCTCTCGAGGTCGGCGCGATAAAGATCCTGAGAACCAAGCGAATCCAAGACGGCGTCGTTAGGCTGGAATTCGTTTCTGGGATGCCCGCCGTGGAACAGATGATAGGATTCTGGAGTGCTGTCGTCGATGCCAGTGCCAAGCTGAACACAACCCCGGAAAGAATCAACGAGGCTGTCAACAGGCTCATGGCTGATAAGAAGGAGTTGGCCAAAGAGATCGAAGAGATGAAGAAGGGGAGAGTCGGCGAGACCGTGGAAGAGCTCGTGCAGAAAGCGCTCCAGGTGAAGGGCGTCAAGATCGTGAGATTCGTCGAATCGGAGGACATGAAGCATCTTGTCAACCTGGCAAAGGAGCTGATCGGCCATCCCAAGACGATGGCCGTGCTCGGGTCTGACGAGAACGGGGCGAAGGTCGTCGTCGCCAGGAGCCAGGACTTGCAGATCGATTGCAGGCCTTTGATCAAGGAAGCCATGAGCATCGTCAATGGTTCTGGTGGCGGAAAACCGGACTTTGCCCAGGGCGGAGGCATGGACGTCGGCAAGCTCGAGACTGCAGTGGACAGGGTCGTTGCTCTCATCAAATCGAGCCTGGAGAAAGAGTGATCACCAGATGTCGAATCTGTCTGCTTGGCTAAAGAAAGTTAGATTCCAGTTCAAACTCACCAAGTCAGGCGCGATCGTGAGACGCTATTTCGTTATCGGAGCATTTGATGGCGCTCTCACTATCCTCGGCGTCATCCTCGGAGCGTACGTGGGGGAGGGAATCGATCACCCGGAGCTGGCAAGACAGCTCATAATAGGCGCCGGGCTGGCGGGCGGCATTGCCCTGGCGGTATCGAGCACCGTTGGGGCTTACGAGGCTGAACGGGTCGAGCATATGCTCAGCCATCAACACCTCGAGAAGGCGATGCTTCGACCAGTGGAGGGCGATCGGGTAGATGCAATGAAGGTCAGCATCTCGGTAAGCGCAATGGTCCATGGTATTGCGCCTCTTCTGGCCGCATTCGTCCCATTGGTTCCTTTCTTCTTCATGGAATTGGACGCGGCGGTCGTGACAGCGATTGCGATGACCCTCTCGTTCCTGTTTGTCCTTGGCGCCTACATGGGCAGCTTGATCAAGGAGATGATCGTGTACACCGGCTTGAGGTTCGTGATAGCGGGGCTTGGGACAGCAATCATCCTGATACTGATTGGTGGTCACCCCTAGGCTCGCGGACCTAGACAACCGCCTGAAATCACCTTGGATTCGTTATGCCCAAAATCGTACAATATACATTAACTGCATTCCTTATATGCACATAATTACGCACGTTTGAGAAGAACGGGTACATTCATCCGGGGGAGGTTAGGAGCTTCAAGTCAAGGACCCCTTTCTGAGATCGGAGCAGCCTTCCCAATGCCCTGACCCTGTTGGCTTCACCCCTGAACGCGACGACTTCCAGGCAGGTGTGTTTGGACAGATGGATATGCATTGTGGCTGAGATGACATCAGTGTAGTCATGCTGGAGTTCCGTAAGCGCTCTGTTCACTCCCCGGGAGTGATGATCATAGGTCACGAGGATTACTCCTGGCACCTCGCCCTTCTTGGCGATATCCCATTTCCTGCTTGTCAGAAACTCACGCATAGCCTCGCTTATCGCGCTGGATCTTGTCGGGTGTCCGAGGCTATGAGCCAAGGTGTCGATCTCCTCTAGCAGGCTCTTCGAGACGCTAAGGGATATCCTTGTCTTCTCCGCCATCGATAGTGGAACGGCACGCCCCGTCATAAGCATTGCCAGCTGCCCGAGGGAAGGTTTATGTACAAACCTGCCATTTGGTATTACGAAAGTTCAAAATTGTATTACGGGTGGACAACTAGATGCACATACCTGACGGGCTTATGGATCCCACTGTCATCATCATTGGATGGGTCGAGTTCCTGGTGGTCTTGGGTGCGGTCCTGCTACTGGCAGGCAACAGAATCAAGGAGAAGAATCTGCCACGGGTGGCGGTCTTGTCTGCGGGAATCTTCGTGGCGCAGATGCTCAATTTCCCCATCGGGGGAGGGACGACTGGCCACCTGGTCGGAGGGGCTCTGTTCGCAATCATTGCAGGTCCAATGGTTGCCATCATCGGCATGACTGTCGTCTTGCTCATTCAGGCTTTGATGTTCGGAGATGGAGGCCTCACCGCGCTGGGTCTGAACGCACTGAATATGGCAGTGATTGCGCCCCTGACGGGCTGGGGAGTGTACACACTGCTGAAAACGATGACTGATAAGGGAGGGAGCAGAAATCGTGTCGCCAGTGGCTTTGTTGTAGGTGCTGCAGCTTGGGCATCGGTCTTCGTTGCAGCAGCGGCATGCGCTGCGGAGCTGGCTGTCAGCTACGCTGTCTCGTCTGGTGCATACGGGATAGCGGCAGCGGTGTCGGTCCCTGCGATGCTGGGTATGCACGCCGTCATCGGCGTAGGCGAGGGAATCATAACAGCCGGGGTGCTTGCCTATCTATGGAGCGTGCTGCCAGACGCAATCACTCAGGCCAGCCAAACCAAGAAAGAGCTTCGCGGATTGAGGGCACTGGTGTGGGGTAGCACGGCAAGGGCAGTTGTTGCGATCATCATCGTCTTCGCGCTCGCTCTCCCGCTCTATTTCTTGTATGCCAGTGCTGGAAAGGATGGCCTCGATAAGACGATGGAGAATGCCGATGTGACGGAGGGCACACCGACGATAGAGAGCCCGTTCAGCTATGGTGAGGACTATTTCAGCGCGCTTTTTGCTGGCCTCCTCGGGTTCCTCGCTGTCGCTCTCGCCGCGTTGGGAATAATGAAGCTAGTAGGATTGAGGGCTAGGAAAGGTGCGGACACATGATAGTTGCGCATGTCCGCGGTCAGGGGAGCAGCCGACTCGATGAACATGCCAGCGAGGTCTGGTTCGGCAAACTGGATGCTAGGGCTAAGTTGGCAGGCGTGTTCGTTTTCATAATGGTTACCGCAATCTTGACCCGCGTGGAGTTGGTGTTCGCGTCGCTCGCTGTGGCACTCACGATGACCGTCGTCAGCATGCTCCCGCTTGCTCATCTCGCCAGGATGTATCTCGCCGCGCTGCCGTTCATCCTTCTCGCATCTGTCTCCGTCTTTCTCTTCGCTGGGTGGGAGCGTGGGATTGAGATGTGGGCCAGGACTTCGGCGTGCGTCCTTCCGTTGCTGGTCCTCGCTGCTGGAACTGAGAGCTTCGACCTATTCTCGGGTCTGAGGCGGTTCCGGGTGCCCGCTCTCATCACGACGCTTCTTATGTTAACCCAGAGATACATCCAACTCCTGTCAGAAGAGCTCGCGAGGATGACCATCGCTCGAAAGGCTCGAGGGTTTGCCGGAGGCAGAAGCTTGCTGGACAGGTACGGTCTACGGATCATCTCCAACACAGCTGGCATGGTCTTGGTCCGGTCGATTGGAAGAGGCGACAGGATCTATGAGGGGCTCAAAGGGAAGGGGTTTAACGGTGAGCTGATGCCATGGAAGAAGTCTCACACCACTGCTCTCGATATCTCCTTCGTCGCTAGTCTTCTCATTGTAGCAAGCGTGCTCCTGACTTTGCAGCTGGGAGTGGTGCAGTGAGGCCGCTCGAGATTGAGAACCTGGGGTTCTCCTACCAAGATGGCACTGTCGCCTTAGAGAACGTCTCACTGTCGCTGGAGAGGGGAGAGAAAATCGCTATCGTGGGTCCGAACGGCGCGGGAAAATCAACCCTACTACACCTCATAGCGGGCTTCAGGATGCCTTTCACGGGGAAGGTGTTGATCGACTCTCAGACATTGACTGAATCGAATGCAGACGACCTGCGTAAGAAGATCGGTCTTCTCTTCCAGGATCCAGACGACCAGATCTTCATGCCTACCGTCGAAGAGGATGTCGCTTTCGGTCCTCGCAACCTGAGACTGGAAGACATCGAAGGCCGCGTCTCAAAAGGTTTGAGAAGCGCAGGAGTGGAGACGCTCGCAAAGCGAAAACCGCACAGGTTGAGCTACGGTATGAAGAAACGAGTCGCGATTGCTGGCATAATGGCCATGGATCCAAACATACTGCTCCTCGACGAACCCACTTCGGGCCTGGACCCGAGAGCCCGGTCAGGACTGATTAAGCTGCTCAAGGGCATGGACAGATCCATGATCATCGCCACCCACGACCTCGAAGCTGTAGCGGAGATAGTGGACAGAGCGATCGTGCTCAATGTTGGGATTCTCATGGAGGGCACGATGAGGGATCTGGTGATGTCGAAGGACGTGCTCGAACAGGCGGGTCTGGAGATTCCGCCTGTCTCAAGGCTCTTCAGCGTCCTTGACTCTATGGGCTATTCCGTTGACGCACTCCCCGTGTCAATGGATCAAGCCGTGGCGCAGCTCTCCAAGATGATTGACCGAGAGGGCAGACACCTCCATGCGAACGTCCATGAACATGATCACAAGTCGACAGATACTAGTCAACACCATGAGCACACTCGAACAACCGGGTGAAACCTGCCCTGAAAAAGATGTGCTGGCTGCGACAGCAGTCGACTTAATCCACCGTTCGTCAGCAGCATAAGGGTTTTATACACCTTAGTGTGTGGGGGTGGATGCTCTGCCAGACAGCACTGGTTGTCTGGTTTAGATTGCACTGATGTATTTAGCCCGGAGGTTCACGATTGCCTGAGGAGAAAGAGGCCAAGACAAAGGGTGCGGCCAAGAACAAGGATGCAGCGAAAGCTCCGAAGAAAGGCGAGAAAGCCCCTCCCATCGAGAAGAAACCCGTGATCAAAAGGGACGAGAACTTCAGGTACATTGTCAGAATCGTCAACACTGATCTAGATGGCGCCAAGAACATCGTCATCGCCCTGACGGGCGTCAAGGGTGTTGGACTGCGGAGCGCAGAGGTCATTGCCAGAATGGCTGGAATCCCGAGAAACACCAAGATCGGAGACCTTCCTGAATCCAAGACCGACGAGCTCGAGAAGCTTGTCACCGAATACTCTGAGAAGGTACCCCACTGGATGATGAATCGCCAGAGCGATTGGTCGACCGGCGCGGATATGCATCTCGTCGGAGTCGATGTCGAGCTAAACAAGAGGGATGACATCAACCTCATGAAGATGATCAGGTGCTACAAGGGAATACGGCACGAACAGGGTCAGAAGGTCAGAGGCCAGAGGACGAGGTCCAACGGCAGGACCGGCATGACCATGGGTGTCATCAGGAAGAAGCTCGAGCCAGGAGCTGCTGTCGAGAGCGAGAAGAAGGAGTAATGTGACCCATGGGAGACCCCAAGTTTTCTCGCAGAAAGTATGAGACTCCAGCCCATCCATGGGAGGGAGAGAGGATCAAGGCCGAGAACGACCTCCTCATGAAGTACGGGCTCAAGAACAAGAGGGAACTTTGGCGCGCGCAGTCGCTCGTCAGATCACTGAGGGCCCAGAGCAGAACACTCCAAGCCAGGACAAGAACCGGAGACCCGCAGGCAAAGACCGAGACTGACCAGCTCCTTGCGAGATGCGCCCGAATGTCGCTGCTCCCGCCAGAGGGGGCAACTCTGAACGATGTCCTCGTCCTGACGACCGAAGCGATTCTAGCTAGAAGACTCCAGACGATGGTCTACAGAAAGGGTCTGGCGTACACTCCGAAGCAGGCAAGGCAGTTCATTGTTCACGGCCACGCGGCCATTGGTTCACGCAAGGTCACGATTCCGGGCTACCTCGTGAAGAGGGGCGAGGAAGAGCAGGTAAAATACTACGAGACATCCCCTATCGCAAATGATCTTCACCCGATGAGGCCAAAACCTGAGGAGCTTCAGGCGAAGGCCCAGGAAGAGGCTGCCAAGAAGGAGCAAGAGGAGAAGAAGGAAGAAATCAAGGTCGCGAAGCCCAAGCTCAAGAAGATGATTACGACCGAGCTCAAGGAGGAGAAGGACGAGGACATAGAAGCTGCGACACCTCCGGAGCCGACCGAGCCAGTGGAGAAGGGGTGACCTGATTGGGCAAATGGGGGATCGCACACATATTCGCGAGCTACAACAACATCATAATCACCATCACTGATGTCACCGGGGCTGAGACCATCACAAAGGCGAGCGGCGGCATGGTCGTGAAGGCTGCCAAGGATGAAGCATCGCCCTACGCCGCGATGAAGGCTGCCGAGAAGGTCGCCGAGATCGCCAAGGAGAAGGGCATTGACAGCATTCATGTGCAAGTCCGCGGCCCGGGAGGGAACAAGTCCGCGTCGCCAGGACCAGGAGCGCAGGCGGCGATCAGGGGACTTGCGAGGGCCGGTCTCAGGATTGGTAGAATCGAAGACGTCACGCCCGTTCCGCACGATGGGTGCAAGAAGAAGGGCGGAAGAAGGGGACGCAGAGTGTAGAGTGGTTCTGGATGAAGATCGACATAATCGAGATGACGCCGACGAAGGCGAAATTCGCCATCACGGACACAAGCCCAGCTTTCGCCAACGCCCTCAGAAGGACCATAATATCCGATGTCCCGAAGATGGCTTTGGACAATGTGGAGTTCCACCTCGGCCCGATCATGGATGAGAAAGGGGTTGCTTTCGAGAGCGTTTCGCCACTGTTCGACGAGGTCGTCTCCCACAGGCTCGGGCTCATACCGGTCCCGACCGACCTAGACGCTTTCAATTTCAGAGCCAAATGCACCTGCAAGGGCGAGGGATGTCCCAGCTGTACGGTCATGTATTCCTTGAACAAGAAAGGCCCGTGCACGGTCTACTCGGGGGACCTCGAAGCCATTGGGGACCCGAAGTTCAAAGTGAAGGACGATCTGATACCAATCGTGAAACTGGCAGATGACCAGGCATTGCTCATCTATGCGACAGCAGAGCTCGGCACCGGAAAGCAACACGCCAAGTGGCAGGCCGCCCTCGGAGCTGGCTACAGGTATTTCGCGAAGATCGAGATTGAAGGCTCGAAGTGCGACCTCGGCGGAAGCTGCGTCAGAGTGTGCCCGAAGGGAGTGCTGGCAAAGGAAGACCGGAAGATCGTTGCGAAGCACCCAGAGAAGTGCAACCTGTGCAACAGCTGCATCGAGGTCTGTGACGCCGGCGTGATCAAGGTCACCGGTGACCCGTCGAAGATACTGTTCCGGTTCGAAACGGACGGATCCCTCTCTGCCAAGGAAGTCCTCACCAGAGGCCTGAAGATCCTAGAAGAGAGGTTCGATGGGCTCAGAGAACAGGTGTCGTCTCTGGAAGAGTGAGTTCAGAGGAACTCATCCAATTTTGGACTCTTCACCTTGTCGGATTGGAAGAGCGAATTGATGGAGTTCTCCAGCAGAGCTATCCTTTGTAGGGTGTAGGCGGGGACGTTGAACGCGTTCCCGATCTCTTTCGTCCTTTCCAAGTACTTGATCACTCCTGCCTCGTGCACTGTCAGGATAAGCTTGTGCCCGCAGTAGCATTTCCCCTTGAGCGGTATACGCCTGTACTTCGTGCCGCACTTTGAGCATCTCAGCTGCTGCCCAGTGAAGCTTTTGAGACTGCCCTGGATGTCAGGGAGGAGATGCCTTGTGATGATCCTGTGGACTACATCGGCCTCGTCCACGGCCCTTATCTTGACGCCCAGGGATATCTGCGCCTTGAGCTTGTCATCCATCGTTTCCAGCGAAGTGTATGCAGAGCTTGTCGGTCCCCCCGAGATGTCACTGACATCGTGCGTGAAGCTCATACCCTCGTACTGGAGCAGTGTCCCGATCCTTCCGCTGACAAGATCCATGATCGGTTCAACCTCTCTCGGGTGAGCATATCTCTGCGTTGCCCTGTAGAACTCGAGCGGATATCTCCTACCAACGTCCATGTTGTGCGCTTCCTTGTCGATCTCGTTCGGATCCAGCTTGGTCGTCAGGACCAGAGGCGCGTCCATCAACCCTCCCCGCTTCTCGGGGAGGAACGCTCGAGAGAAGTTGAGCAGGCAATCCATCAGAAGAATGACCGAGTCCTCATCCCCATCGCAGTTCCTGCGCTTGGCTGCGTGGAAGAAGGGGTGCGCGTAGCCGGCGTGAGCGTCAGTGAAACCGATTATACGCGCCAAGACTCCTCCGGAGGTGTGTGGAGCCAATCCGACAACAAGGTGGCCGATCAGGTCATGCTTCGTCCTCGCGCTGTAGAATTGCTCGAGGTTGTAGATCTTCATCAACGAATCGTCGACGAAATTCGCCGTGCGGACCAAGTAGTCCGCGCACGCGTTCGATATCACCACATCCTGCACTTTGAGATCGAGGAGTTGGTCTGGACGCTCGAGCTCCCTTCCGAGACAATCCTTCGAATAGCCAAGCAATCTGATGATTGCCACATCAACACCGATTTCTCTTGGCGTGAAGTGGGTCAGCGGGACGTCCGTCGCATCAACCCGTATGGTCCCGTCCTTGAAAACGAACACTTCGTTCTTCGCCCTCAGGATACCTTTCTCAATCGTTTCGGGAGTCTTCTTCCGGGATATCATGCCCTGGACTCCTTTCACTTCCAAGGTTCGTTTCTCCTTGAGGTGTTCAAGGGCGCGCTGGAATATCATGCCGATGGGGACATCTTGCATTTCCGCGTCGCCAGTCGAGATCGTGTGTTCCCCGCACTCACACTTCACCAGGAACGTCTTCCGGCCGCATACGGGGCAGGCTCGTCCTCCCAACGCGACCTTGATCTCCCCCGCATCAGCAGCGAGGTTGACGATCCTCTGGGGACCGCCGTTGATACCCACTGGGAAAAGGCAATGAGGCGGTGGCTTCATCTTCCTCTCTCGCGCCTTCTCCGGTCTGGCGACCCTCGCGCCAATCCTGGTGACCGCTCTGGCCCGTATCTCAATGCCCGCCAAGGCTGAGACCAATTCAAGTGGCTTGGTGGCGTTGGGGATTGAGGTCGTTTTCGGCCTCACCTCCTCGCCTTCAATCGTCAGTCCCAGCCCAAGGAGAAGAGGCTTTGAGGATTCCTCAAACAACAGAGTTCCGTCTGCCACCTTGTGCAAGGCTCCGAGTCTCTCGAGCAGTAGCTTGGCGTTCTTGTCATTGGAAACAAGAAGCGCATCTCCTTTGAAACTCCCCGTCCGCAACACGTGCTCACGAACAGCTAGTATGTCCTCGACACTCAAATCCGACCAGAAGAGGTTGAAATCAGGGTGAAGCGGAACGCTGTGTTGGATCGAGACCCTGACTGCTTCCTCGAACGCCGGATGCTCCCAATCCTTGGGAAGACTGCCGCACTTCTCCACGAGTTCCTCCCTATGCCATTCCAGGCAGTACCCGCCTGGCATCAGCAGATGATTGTTCTCGACAAACTCACCGTATGGCACCAGGAGTTCGCCGACATCGACAATCTCCTTGAGCCGGCCTTCGATGGCTTTGGCTTCGTCGAGAGTGTTTGCATGAACAAGATTTCCGTTGTCGAGCAAAGCGATCGGACCTTCGATCGTATCACAGGGAGTGATTGCGCCAGCCTTTCCAGGTCGCTCGACCTTGACCTGCGTTCCTATCGCGACGAATTCTCCGAGCAGAAACATGGTGGCAGGACTCATCGCGAGTGCGGCCAACCCAGTTGCTCTCGTCCTCCCATATCTTAGTCTGAAACCTCCAACCCTCGAGGGGTAGGACAGAACCGGTCTCCCCGCAAGCATGTCCTTGAGGAACTTGCTGCTAGGGGCAATCTCAGCTCCTCCGTCTTCTACCCCTTTCTTCTTCAAATTGACGAACTGGTCGATGAACTCCCAGCCATCGATTCCCAACCTCCTGACATGCTTCTGGACTTTCGGAGCCTTCAGGCAAAGACCTTCCGCAATCACCAAGCAGGCGCCGCCCCTTACACGGTTTGTGCCCACTCGAGGAAGGTCTCGAAATCCTGATATCTCAGCGTCTTCCGTTCCCTCCCCGTCTATGCAGATCGGAGTGTTCCTGGCCATCAAGTCGATCTCTTCATTGGTCGGCGTATACTGAAGATGCTGACACGATTTGTATAACGGGATCTCCTCCTTGTATCTCTGCACCTCTCCGTTCGTCGGGAGGTATCTGGCCAAACCGAGCTCTCGTCGCACAATGTCTGCGATGAGAACACTCATTGCCTGTCCAGTTCCGCCAGCGGATCTGATAGGCCCTGAGAAGTAGATCGTGAGATATTCCGAGCCATCGGAGTTCCTGTCTATGGTGGCACTGGTGATTCCCTCGAGGGGAGCGACGAGGATCCCTTCTGTGAGCACCGCTAGACCGACCCTGACTGCCCTCTCTATGGCGAACTCTCGCGACTTCGCAGGCATCCTCGCATATTCCTTCGCAATCAGTATCGAGACCTCTTCACGGTCATGGTCGTGGCTCAACTCTCGAATCCGAGATGCCACCCCTTCCACTTCCCACTCGAAGAGGAGTTTCTCAACCCTGGCAGCCAGATCAGAGGCTTGAGGGATCTCAACAGTCAGCTCTGGGTCGAAACCTTTCATCCTGGCTTTCTTCGCGACATCATAGCAGATGTCGACCTCTCGCTGGAGTGTCGAGAAGTACTCTTCCATCGATTCGCTGCACACAACTGATTTCATGCTCCCCCGAAGGCTGAACCGCGGAGAACAGTCCCATCCTGCCGCGCGTTCCTAAAGATGTGCGATCCCACGAGATAATCGGGGCTCGCGATTATAAGGGTTGCTGGGATTTGAGTAACGCCACTAGATGGTCGACGAGCTTCTGAATGCCCGCTCCCGTCTCAGCTGATATCTTGATCCTGCCGCTCTTGGTCTTGGTCATGTCCGATTTGTTCTCCACCTCGACGATGGGAACCGAGGAGAATTCCTTCTTGACAGTCTCGAGCAGATGCTCCTGCTGGGCCATGGGATAACCGCATGACTCCGTGGGATCGAACATGAACAGCACGACGTCTGCAAGATGTTTCAGCGCAAGAATTCCCCTGAGCTCAAACGGGTTTCTCTCGCTCAGCTCCCTATCCAGAAGACCTGGTGTGTCTATGACCTGATATCTGAAATACTTCTTCTCGAAGGTGCCAACTGATATCTCTTGAGTGGTAAAGGGATAGACGGCGACCCTCGGTTTCGCAGTCGATATCCTCAAAACGAGCTGACTCTTGCCAACGTTCGGAGAGCCCGCAACCACGATGGTCGGATCATCCGGATTCACTGCTGGATACTTCTTCATCACGTGTCTCGCATTCGCGAGGAATGAAAGCTCCTTGTCCACCTGTTTCACCAGCGACGAGATGCGGCCGTAGGCCGACCTGCGTATCTCGTCAATCCGACTGATGTGTCTCGCGGATGCAATATCCCTCATGGCGACTTTGGCGACTCTCGCAACTGTTCCTCTGCACCAATCCATTGCGCCAAGCGACTTCTTGAGCTTGTCCCTGCCGATTGTGACATTTATCAGCTCGGCGTAGAATGGGTTCTCTCGGTCGATGCTTGGGAATGCCTTCACGTACTTGCCCATCGTGCTGACGATCGTGTCGCTGGCCGATTTCAGCTTCCCGATGTTGATCTCCCTGACGGTCTCGATACGAGTCTGTCCTTCGAAATCGACCTTCGAAGCGCGCTTGAACGCCTTGTCCAGTATCTCATCTGCGGTGAGCACCGTGGGAATATCGTACATGACTTCGGAGGTCATGAGGCGAACCCTGTGATAAAGCCTCCCTTGGCACATTGGCCAAAAGCCTATTATCGCACTAGATTTCTGCCGATATCGAGGCCCATGAAGAAGATCAAGGCTAGACGAGGGTCAAGGCTGATCTGCAAGGGTTGGAGGCAGGAGGCGATCCTCAGGATGCTTCAGAACAACCTGGAGAACGCAGAGAAGCCTGAAGATCTTATCATCTACGGCGGAACTGGCAAGGCCGCCCGCAACTGGGATTGCTACAATGCAATCGTCAAATCCCTAGAGGAGTTGGAGGATGACGAAACCCTCCTCATACAATCGGGCAAGCCCGTCGGAATCTTCAAGACAACAGAGCTCGCACCCAGAGTGCTCACGGCAAACTCGCATCTGGTTCCACGATGGTCCACTTGGGAAGTCTTCCACGAACTTGAGGCAAAGGGCCTCATCATGTACGGCCAGATGACTGCAGGCGGGTGGGCGTACATCGGCACTCAAGGAATACTGCAAGGGACCTTCGAAACATTCGCAGAGTGCGCAAGACAGAACTTTGGAGGTTCTCTGAGAGGTAGGCTCGTTTTGACCGGCGGACTTGGAGGCATGGGTGGAGCGCAACCACTTGCCGTGACAATGAACGGAGGAGTGTGCGTCGCAGTCGAATGCGACGAGAAGAGAATAGACCGTCGCGTGAAGATGGGATATTGCGATACGAAGGTGAAGGACATCGACGAAGCCGTCAAGATGGCTCTCGATGCCAAGAGGCGTGGGAAAGCGCTCTCAATAGGTCTGCTGGGCAACTGCTCGGAAACGCACCCCTTGTTGGTCGAGATGGGAGTCATCCCTGATGTCGTGACAGACCAAACTTCCGCACATGATGAGCTCGGAGGATACATCCCGAAAGGGCTTAGCATGGGGGAAGCCGCGAGGTTGAGGACGGCGGATCCGGACAACTACCGTCGACGCGCGATGGATAGTATCGCCATCCATGTAAGGGCGATGCTGGCGTTCATGAAGAAAGGTTCAATTGTATTCGACTATGGGAATAATATCCGCGGCCAGGCTCAGAAGGCTGGGGTCAGCGATTCGTTCGCCTTCAAGGGGTTCGTTCCTCTCTACATTCGGCCGATGTTCTGTGAGGGCAGAGGACCTTTCAGATGGGTGGCGTTGTCTGGAGATCCGACGGACATTCTCAAGACGGACAAGGTGGTCATGAAGGAGTTCAAGGAGAACAAGCGGCTGGTCAACTGGATCAAGCTGGCCGAGAAGAAGGTGCCCTTTGAGGGGCTGCCAGCCAGAGTGTGTTGGCTCGGCTATGGAGAGAGAGCGAGGTTCGGGAAGATAATCAACAGAATGGTCGCTGAGAAGGAGCTCAAAGCTCCGATCGTGATCACCCGAGATCATTTGGACTGTGGATCTGTCGCGTCCCCGAACAGAGAGACCGAGGGCATGAGGGACGGGAGCGATGCAATCGCCGATTGGCCGATGCTGAATGCTCTTATCAACACGGCCTCTGGGGCAGACCTCGTAGCCATTCACAATGGCGGGGGTGTAGGGATAGGATACTCGACTCACGCTGGTCTGCTTGTGGTAGCCGATGGCACGAAGGACGCTGAGGACAAGATTGAACGAGTGCTCACGTCGGATCCAGGAATGGGCATAATCAGACACGCTGATGCCGGGTATCCGGAAGCGATAAGAGTCGCAAAGAGAGAGAAAGTGAAGATCCCCATGCTTCGCTGAGCGCATATGGGAGGATCAGATGTACGACCTTAAGCTGAAGATGTGGCTCGAGCGAGACGGCAGGTTCATCGTAAGCGACGGCAGAGCGAGACTTCTCCGAAAGGTCAAGGACATGGGCTCTCTTTCGAAAGCTGCGAAGGAAATGGGCATGTCCTACAGGCATGCGTGGGGAATCGTACACAGGATCTCGCAGAACGCTGGTGGAGATGTCGTCCATTCTACCAGAGGAGGACGGGAGGGCGGGGTTACCTCCCTCACGCCGTTCGGAGAGGAAATCCTGCGAGAATACGAGAACAAAGCCGCATCCCTGCAAAGCCAGTTCGAGAACGGATGGAGAAAGCCATCAGTCACGGCAGACGGGATCGTCCTAAAAGGTAATGAGATCGTCCTCATCAAGCGAGGGAAGGAGCCGTTCAAAGGTTCCTACGCCTTGCCAGGAGGATTCCTCAACTACGGGGAGAGACTCGAGGATTGCGCGGTCAGAGAGGTTCTCGAGGAGACAGGAGTCAAGACCAAGGTCGTTGAGCTGGTCGGCATCTATTCCTCGCCCGACAGAGACCCGAGAGGACACTTCGTTACGGCGGTCTATCACCTCGAGCCGATCGGCGGAACTCTGAAGGCAGGTGATGACGCGAAGAATGCTGAGTGGGTCCCTCTCGACAAGCTCCCGAAGTTCGCTTTCGACCACGGGAAGATAATCCAAGACTTCCTCTCAAAGAGAAAAGAAAGAAGCGCGGAATGAGTTTTGAATCGTTTCAGCTAGAGAGCGGGCATGAGCCCCTGAGCAGCTCGCACGAATGGCAAGTAGACGAGTTTCGTGTCGTTCACCGTGAGAGTGTAGTCAAGCTGCTGAAGGACACCAGGCTGCTCTGCCTCCATCGTGACGACCACGAAGTCGGCCATTTCAGCTGCTTCCTGCTTTGATATCACTGCAGGCAGCCGAGACGCATTTCCGAAGTTGAGCCTGGTCGGATATCTCGGAGGGTTGCTCGTGAACTGGACTGCGATCCTTTTGAAATTGGCCGTGTCGAGATCTGCTGCAGGGACGTAGATGAAAACGTTGCCGCTGTCGCTCCCGCCCTTCAACATCGATGCGAGTTTGAAGAACGTCCCTCCTTCGACGTTCTTGGACCGCACAACGAATGTGGCATAGATCCTCCAGAAGGGCATGTACGTCCTCTCGCCCTGAGTACTCGGGTTGAATTCCGCGATCTCATAGTCGAGCGTCTCAATCCCGCCGTCCCGAACATGCATCGTACTGCACTGCGTGCAGAAGAACACCCTATCCTTCTGTTTCATCTGGATCGGGCTGTTGCATTGCGGGCACTTGACTTGGATTACCTTCATCTCAATCCCTCCAGCTGCTTGGACAGGTCCTGAACCTGTTTGAGAGCGCCTCCGAGAGATGTCTTCTTCTCCTTGAACTCGCCCTCGACCCTCTCAGACCCATGCCTGAAGAATCTGTACGCGAGGAAGAGAATCACCGCCCCGACGGCCACTCCGACAAGAGCTATTCGCGAATCATTTGCGTACGACGCTCCGGAGTAGACGATGCCCCCCGCCGCCACAAGCCCTCCAGCGACAGCACCTCCAGTCATCGCAAGGCTCTGGAACAGCGGATCGCCCGGAGCTCTCCCGGACAATATCTGACCCGTCACTCCGTCGACGGTGTCCATGTACATCCGGTCCCGGTAGTTGTATCTAACGACCCAGACCGGGTAGTAGATCATGGTGAGCATCTTCGGGAACACGTGCAGTTTCTCGAACGTCACATGAGGAACGTGCGCACCCGCTCTGGCTTTTGCGAGAGAATCATTCTTCGCACGAGTCACGGCGTCATCCTTGCTCGTAGTTGCCTCGAAAGTTGGAATCATCTCGAAATCTGCGAAGCTTGTCTCCCCCACGAGATTCCTCATAGTCCTGATTCCAAGATCCCCTGGATCGCAGGCGATCTCGGAGAAGACATAGTCCTGGAGCACCATGACCTCTTTCGGTATCTTCTCCACTATCGTTTCTGTCGTATTGCCTTTCTGAACCGTGCGTCGTCTCTCATCGTAACCGCATATCCACCCCGCCACCCTTGTGGTGGTCTTCCAGAACGGCAGATAAATCGGGTATGTCTCGACGATCTTGCCGACATTCCTGAGGTCCCTGGCCTTGAAGCCCTTTCTCCACCAAGACTGTGTGGACGCAACGGCCGCGTCCTTCAAGGCCTTGTTCTTGAAAGCGATTGTAGTCACGCCCTGATCACCTTCCACGAAGAGCGTGGAGCTGCAGTATTGGCACATCACTACGTTCTCGCCCTCTGGTACAGAGATCGCACCACCGCAAGTCGGACAGCTGATTCCAACGGAAATGTCAGCCATGATCACATCCTCCTCGCGACGAACAGCGCTGCGCCAAACACCGCGACCACAGTCACTGCAATCAACGCGGCGGCCGCCAACATTGATGTCGTGGCGACAAGTCCCTCTGCTGCGATTGCCACGAAGCCGACGGCGGCCACAGCGACATATGCTGTGGAGCTCCTCATCGGGAACTCGGCTGAGAAAACCTCACCCGACGACCCGTCAAGAACGATTTCGTACTTCTTCTGGTTGAAAACGTAGTCGATCGTCCATATCGGGAAGTAGACAAGCGCTTGCTCCTTTGGTTTTCCCGGGAGAGTGTTGAGGTATGAGAGCATCTCGATGTCCGGCTTCACGAGCTCGGCCCCCTGCGTGTCGAACGACGGGTCGAAGATCTTGAGATCACCAGCAGGCACCTTGAGGCTGTGCAGTCCAGGCAATGTGGTGGAACCTGCGGCCTCTATGAATACCTGCTCAACGCCATTCAAATCCCTCTTGAACATGTACACAGGGAAGTACTGGCGCTTCACGCCAGCAACCTGAGCCAGCTTGTCCAAATCTTTCGCCTTTGTCGAGCCCGCAGCCCATCGCTTGAACGTCCCGATCGCGTCGTTCTCATTCACCATGTAGGGCAAGGCGTAATAGAATCCAGCCCCCGACCGGTCGATGTAGACCTGAGATGCGCAGTACGGACATTTCACGAACTTGACGCCCGTGTCGAATGGCACGGGGGCTCCACATTTCGGACACTTGATCGATGCCAAGCTAGCTCAACTCCTGAAGACTGGTTTCTTTCCTCCTAAGCTGGTTCTGACTAGAGAGCCTTTCCGCATCCTGGGCAGAACTTCGATGATGCTGGAGCGTCCACGCCACACGCAGCGCACTTCTTTGTAGCTGCGACCGCAGTGCCGCATTCCGGGCAGAACTTGGTGCCCTCTGGCACCTGAGCGTTGCACTTCGGGCAGGGCACAGTTGCCGGGCCCATCTTCGCGCCACACGAAGCACAGAACTTCGCCGTCTGCAAGTTCGCGACACCACATTTCGGGCAGAGTACTTGAGGGGCTGCTTGCACCTGGGCAGGCTGGGATGCACCGGGCTGGCCTTGCTTCATTGAGTCCACCATGGTCCACCCCATGCCCAATCCAGCTCCCAGGCCGACTCCTGCTCCTGCGATTCCGCCTGACGGGTTCGTGGCAGCCTCCCTCATGGCCTGTCCTGTCTGGTATTGCATGTAGTTCGCGCCCAGGATCGTCATGGACGACTTCTGGTCCACTGCCTTCTGGACCTCCTCTGGCAACGAGATGTAGAGGCCGGACAGCTTGTCGATCGTTATGCCATACAGATCGAAGTGATCCTTCACTCTTGAGAGCACGACCTGCTCGATGCTCGTCAGGTTCGATGCGATGTCAGCGACGCCCATGCCTTGCTGCTTCATGTCCCCAAGAGAATCGTATATCAGGATCACGACTTGCTCCTTGATCCTGTCCTCGACTTCCACGCTCGTGGCGAAGTTGAATGTACCAACGAACTGGTTGACGAAGTTCTCCGGAGAAGTGACCTTGTACCTGAACTCGCCGAAAACCCGCAGGTTGACCATGCCGAAATCCTTGTCTCTGAACTGGTATGGCTGCTTGCTCCCGAATTTGCCATCGAGCACTCTCTTCTGGAGGTAGATGACTTCGGCTTGCTGTTGTACGCCTGAAAGGAACTTCACGATCGCGCCTACGATGGGCGCATTCAGCGAAGTAAGCGCGTATCTGTCGGGCCTGTCAATGTAGGCCAACGCCTTGCCGTCTCTGAAGAAGACTGCAGTCTCGTCCTCTCTCACGACGATGTTGTCGTTGAACTTGATGTTCCTAGGCATCCGGTACATTATGTTCTGGCGCTTGTCGGCGTCTTCCCATTTGAATGTCTCAGCACCAATTAGACTCATCTATCACACCTCCGTCCCTTGGATTACGTTCATCCTTCTGTTGAACTGATCCTCGAACGCGTTCGCTCTCGCCTTGATGTTCATCAGGTCCTTGTAGCTGGTCTGCTCGTCCGCGGCCATCAGCGAGTTCTTGAGCGAATCGATGCTGGCCGAGATAGACGTGATGTGATCGAGCAGGCTGGCGTCGAACTCATAGAGCTGGTCGAGCTCGTCCTCTTTGATCTGGATGTCAGCAGCTATGCCCGAGTAACCCATCTCTGCATGGGTTACGACGCCCTCGACCTTCTTGAACTGGTTGATCAAGCCGCCGATCAGGTCGAGCTCCTTTGAGCCGTAGCTCTGCACGAGCATCCCTCTGCACTCCTCGAGCCCTCTCCTCTGCAGACCCAGCCTGTCGGCCAGCTGCATGCGGAGCATCCGGTCAGCGTCCCTGAGGTCTTCCTTTCTCCTGTATCCTCGGAAGCCGGGGATGAAGCTCTGTATCTTCTTCAGAATTCCCTTGTCCTCTTCAACTCTCTCTCTAATGTCTGGCATCGGGGGGTTCCTCCGATTTTAGTCGGCTAATATCGATTATGAGAGTTAATAAAGATATTGATGGAAAGCCCGATTGGCGAGAATCGGGCTGGATTGTGTATAAGAACCAGAACCGCGCTAAGACCCCTCCGTGGGCTTCAAGATAGTGGGCGTAATAGGCTCCAGCAAGGCCGATCCCGACCTTCTTGCGTTGGCGGAGGAGGTCGGCGCGGAAATCGCCAAGCGAGGGGCGGCAGTCGTGTGTGGCGGCCTCACGGGTGTCATGGAGGCCGTGTGCAAGGGTGCGAGAAAGGAGGGTGGCCTCACCATCGGGATAATACCATCTGACAACAGAAACGACGCAAACCCGTATGTCCAGATACCGATTGTCACTGGCATGGGTATGGGTAGGAATGTCATGCTCGTGAAGACGGCCGATGTTGTCATCGCCGTCGGAGGGGAGTTTGGAACTCTCTCGGAAATCGCCCATGCTCTGAATTTGGGGAAGACCGTCATCGGCCTGCGCACTTGGAAGCTGGAGAAGGCACACAACCGAGCGATTCCGGACCTGATCGAGGTTGACAACCCCAAGAAGGCTGTCGATCTAGCTCTCAGCGTTATTTCTGCGAAAAGGTAATGGAAGACCCCCATATCTGAGAAGGTCAGCTTCGAGAAACTGAGAAGCGTCGTCGCGAAGGATGGCCAGGCCGCTCTCGTACTATTTGCCGGAGACTGGTGTGGCGACTGCAAGGCGTTCGAGCCAACCTGGGATGCCTGGAACAGGGACAAGACAGGTCCCATATTCAAGGTTGAGATCCAACGAGGAGGAAGAGAATGGAGGGAGTGGGCCATCGACGAGATTCCGACGGTCGCTGCCTACCTTGACGGAGTTGAGAAGGGCAGAGCCCATAGAACCATCTCCGGGCGGGATCTGGACCGACTCTGGAACTTGATCCGATAGACCATGTCAAGGGGTTTACGGCCCTGCAATTCTAGGCTGTCGCCTTTCTCTTCCGTCGTATACCAGTTTCATGAGCACCAAGATACCTGTGAGCGCGGAGCCAACGACATTAGCCAGGATTATTGCCGGATCCTGACGAACAAACCCGTATATGAGCCATAGGAGCATGCCAACGCCCAGCACCGCTGGCATGAGGAGAGATACATCCTGCAGTCTCCTAGTCTTCAAACCCTTGACAATCTGAGGTAGGTATCCAGTCGAGGTGAGGGCTCCTGCCAGAAAGGCGAGATATGTCCATTCGTCCATGATTGACGCAGAGTCAAACACGTAGATGTTCCTTTACCTTCCGCGAAGAGCCTAGCTCTAATCACACATTGTTCACTCAAGAAGTTTCTTATTCCGCTACGGCTTTCCTCGATTCATGGCAAAACAGGTTCACGCAGCTCACATCCTAATGAAGAGTGAGGACAAGGCGAAAGAGCTCCTCACGAAGGTGAATGCAGGAGAAAGCTTTGGAGATCTCGCGAAGAAGTATTCAGACTGCCCATCAGGCAAGAAAGGCGGGGACCTCGGCTGGTTTGGCAGAGGACAGATGGTGAAGGAGTTCGAGGAGGCCGCGTTCAATGGACAGAAGGGTGCCACCGTCGGACCCGTGAAGACCCAGTTCGGTTGGCATATCATCAAGATCCTCGAGCAGAGATAGCCGCGACCTGCCCGATTCCCATCATCTTCTTCTGAGCTTCGGGTTAAGGACCCTACCCTTGAAAATGCCCCTTAAAAAGGCGGTCACGGTTCTTTCAGCCTCGCATCAATACCGTATATCAGGGCTGTGATTCCGTCCTTGTACATGCTGTCGACTCTTCCGCACTCAATGAATCCAACTTTCTTATAGAGAGATATGGCTGCCCTGTTGGTAACTTGAGCCGTCAGGAAGATCTTCCTCAGAACAAAACCGTCTCTTGAGAAGTGCACTTTGAGGTCTGCAACCGCCTTTCTCAGCAACTTCTCTCCTAGACCAAGTCTGCGGAATTCCTTCTCGACCCACATGTCTTCAATCCACCCAGTGCCACAGACCTTCTCTCCTTCGATGCGCCAAATGCAAGAGCCTTGTATCTTGCCATCCACCCTCGCCACCAAGATGCTATTGTGGTCGATATGAGACCGCACGTACCATTCGGCCTCGGCCCTGCTACCGTGCAATTCCTGGCAAGAATAGATCTCGACGAGCCGAGGGATGTCCGTCTTCCTGGCTGATTCCACGACAGGTCCCATCGCTCAAGTGATTGCCAGCGATGTTGATAATGATTCCCTAGCAAGTCGCCAGGGCCGCGGCATTCTGGGAATCAAACCTCGGACCAGAGTTATTGGAAAGAAGGCCCAGTCCATGTCCTGACAAGAGCGTGGTTACGGATCCGTCCTCCATTCGCTATGGCAATTGCCGAGAATCATGGTGGACCGAAGGGGATTTGAACCCCTGACCTCCTGCTTGCAAAGCAGGCGATCTTCCACTGATCTATCGGCCCGTTTTCGGTTGGAGACTTGGCTCATTGGGAATTGCTGTTAAAAACGTTTCCGACCTCTGAGGAAACCGCATACCGAAACGATCACGAAATACAAGGGATGGTTTGCGATTTGATACCTCAGGATTTGTTCAATACTACCATGGTCGTTGTTCACAAACACCCCGAATTGGTTCAAATGGAAAACCGCGCTTCACAGCGAAAACAAAGACGTCTAGGATCTCAGAACAATCTCTATGTTGACGCCGTCCGGAACCTGAATTCTCATGAGCTGTCTCAACGCGCGCTCGTCCGCATCTAGGTCTATGAGCCTCTTGTGAACCCGCATCTCCCACCGGTCGATGGTGCTCGAACCTCCGCCGTCCGGTCCTTTCCTGCACGGAACGACTAGGCGCTTCGTCGGCAAAGGGATCGGGCCAGATATCGCGACGCCAGTCTTCTCGCTGATCGTCTTGATCTGCTTGCAGACCCCGTCCACTTTCTTGGGGTCCGTTCCGCTGAGCGATATCCTTGCCCTCTGTACCATTTCAAAAACCTCAAACACAAAAACATAAAGGATTTGGAAAAGGGGTTTACATCTCCTTCTTTTCGACATCGATGACCATGCCGGCCGCGACCGTCTGGCCCATGTCTCTGATGGCGAACCTTCCCAACTGTGGGAAGTCCTTCGCCTTCTCTATGGCCAGGGGCTTGGTCGGCTGAATCTTCACGATCGCCGCATCGCCGGTCTTCAGGAACTGTGGGTTCTCTTCCTTCACCGTGCCCGTTCTCGGGTCCAGCTTCTTCTGCAGTTCCAAGAAGGTGCACGCGACCTGAGCCGTGTGGAGGTGGAAGACAGGTGTGTAGCCGACCGTGATCACGCTCGGATGGTTCAGGACCATGATCTGGGCCGTGAACGTCTTTGCCACCGTTGGCGGGTTGTCTACTGGGCCCGCGACATCTCCCCTCTTAACATCGGTCTTTGCCAGGCCTCGGACGTTGAATCCGACGTTGTCGCCTGGGACAGCCTGCGGGAGCGTCTCGTGGTGCATCTCGATCGATTTCACTTCGCCAACCTTGTTGGCAGGCATGAATATGATCTTCATGTCCGGCTTGAGCACACCGGTCTCGACCCTGCCCACTGGGACAGTGCCTACGCCCGTGATGGTGTACACATCCTGGACTGGAATTCTGAGCGGCTTGTCAGTCATCTTCGGGGGCTCCTTGAGAGCGTCAAGCGCCTGCAGCAGTGTCGGGCCCTTGTACCAGGGCATGTTGGCCGAGGGTTTCGCGATGTTGTCCCCCTTGTACCCAGACGCGGGGACGAACGGTATGTCGTCCGGCTTGTATCCCACCGTCTTCAGCAGCTCGGTCACGGCCTTCTTAGTCTCCTCGTACTTCTTCTGGTCGAAATTGACCGCATCCATCTTGTTGACTTCGATCACGATCTGGTTCACGCCCAGGGTCCTGGCGAGGAATATGTGTTCCTTCGTCTGCGCCTGCGGGCCTTCGATGGCCGAAACGACGATGACCGCCGCATCAGCCTGGCTCGTGCCAGTGATCATGTTCTTGACGAAGTCTCTGTGGCCAGGCGCGTCGATGATGGTGAAGTAGAACTTCTGCGTGTTGAACCTCTTGTGAGCCACATCGATGGTGAGACCTCTCTCCCTTTCCTCCTTGAGTCCATCCATGACCCATGCGAACTCGAAAGTCGCCTTGCCCTTCTGCTCGGCCTCCTTCTTGTACTTCTCTATGACGTGGGGCTCAATATGCCCTGTGTCTAGGAGCAGTCGGCCGACAGTGGTCGACTTTCCGTGGTCGACGTGTCCGATGAACACCAAGTTCATGTGTGGTTTTTCTGCCATTTTACCGCCTCAAATGCGTTCTCTTCGATGATGATGCTCTTGGTATATTAGCCTTTTTGCCTTTGCCATGCTGGATGTTGGCGCTGCCACGTCATCCCGCGTAGTACGATGCGTCGTACGGCTCGGGCTTCAGACCCTTTCTCTCTCTGATCTTCGGGACGGTCTTGTCAACGACCTCGCGAGGCATCTGCTCGAAGCCCGAGTTCTCAGTGGACCACAGGGCGCGGCCGCTCGTGGCGCTTCTGATAGAAGCGGCGAATCCGAACATCTCCGCGACGGGGCACTTCCCCTGAACGGTAGTCATGTCCCCTTCCTGCTTCATGTCCTCTATGATCCCGCGCCTCTGCTGTATCTCCCTGATCGCGTTGCCCATCATGTCCTCGGGGACGTTGATGAACACCTTCTGCATAGGTTCGTACAGCACTCTGCCAGCCTGGCACATCGCACCGTACATTGCGGACCTGGCTGAGGGTATGACCTGGGCGGGGCCTCTGTGGATGCTGTCCTCGTGAAGCTTGGCATCGACGAGCATGATCTTCACCGCCATGCACTTCTCGTTGGCGAGCGGGCCTCTGTCCATCGCCTCGTCGAAGGCGTCTTTGATCAGTTCCATGGTCTCATGCAAGTATTGGATACCCTTGGTCATGTCCATGAGGATGTTGGTGCCGTGGAATGCCACCACGCTCTTCCCCTCCTCCTTGCTGAAACCCAGCTCCTGGAGCTTCCTTGCGAGTGCCTTGGCGTCCTTGATCTTTCCCTCAATCTCAATCTCGCCTGATCTGATTGCCTGCACGACGGCTGGGCTGAGAGGTTCGACCTCGATGTAGAACCTGTTGTGTTTGTTCGGGGACTTCCCCTCGAACGGCCCTCCCCTGCCGCCTACGCACTCCCTGAACACTACGATCGGCTGGGAGGTCTTGATCTCGACCTTGTGCTCGTTGACGATCCTGTAGTTGGTTATCTCAAGGTGCAGCTCACCCATGCCGGACATGAGGTGCTCCCCGGTCTCTTGGTTGATCTCGACCTGTATGGACGGGTCTGCCTTCGCGATGGTCCTGAGCACATCGACCAGCTTAGGCAGATCCTTCGTGTGCTTTGCCTCTATCGCGACAGTCACCACGGGGTCGGAGTAGTGCACGATCTTCTCGAAAGACGCCATGGCTGGATCGCTGGATACTGTGGAACCGGCGATGGCATCCTTGAGCCCTGAGACGGCGACAACGTTGCCCGCATCGATCTCCTCAACCGGGATCCTATCAGCACCGACCGTGAGGGACACGAGCTGCGCGCGGTTCGGGTTTGGCATGCCGCTGACCCAGAGTTCCTGGCCTTTGACAATCTTGCCACTGTAGAGACGGCCGACGGCCACTTCACCAGCGTGCGGATCGACGATGATCTTGGTGACCATGAACGCCACAGGTCCGTCTGGGTTGCATGTCATCATCGACTTGCCGAATGGAGATTCGAGGTCCCCGTGCCAGATGACGGGTATTCTCAGCTTCTGGGCCTCTAACGGGTTCGGCAGATGGATGATGACCATCTCTAGAAGCACCTCATGCAGAGGGGCCCTCTTGGCCAGCGTCTTCTGATCCTGGTTCTTGCAGTACTCATAGATCTGCTTGAAGTTGATGCCAGTCTTCTTCATGTAGGGGACGGTGATGGCCCAGTTGTTGAAAGCGGAGCCGAAGACCACGTTCCCTGTCTCGACATTGAGAGCCCACTTGTCCCTTAGCTCCGGCGGGAGCAATTTCCGGATCTTCTCGTTGACCTCGTTCACTATGTTCGACAGACGCTGCTGCATCTGTTCCGGAGTGACCTGGAGTTCGTTGATCAAACGGTCGACCTTGTTGATGAACAATATCGGGTGGACTCTCTCCTTGATGGCCTGCCTGATCACGGTCTCTGTCTGAGGCATCACTCCCTCAACCGCGCAGCACAAAATCATGACGCCATCGATGGCCCTCATGGCCCTGGTAACGTCACCGCCGAAGTCGACGTGGCCGGGCGTGTCAATCAGGTTGATAAGATACTCCTGGCCTCTGAAATCGTACACCATTGATGCGCTCGCAGCGTTGATCGTTATACCTCTGGCCTGCTCCTGCTCGTCGTAGTCCAGAAGAAGCTGCTTTCCCGCGAGCTCCTCGGACATCATGCCAGCGCCCGCGATGAGATTGTCCGAGAGTGTGGTCTTCCCGTGGTCAATATGCGCAGCTGTACCTATGTTCCGAATGAACTTCGGCTGTCTCATCAGCGCCTGCGCCTTCTTGATATTGTCTTCCTTTCTTCCCATTTGCTCACCACGGGTTCAGCAATTACTCAAATGAATGGAAACAATGGAGAAACGGTTTCGGACCGATCAGCGCGCTGAAGCGGCCACTCTCTCGACCTCTTCTTTCTTGGCAACGGAGAAGCTGTTCATATCGTTCTTGGCTGCGCCGATGATCTCGTCAGCAAGGCATTCCTCGATCGGCTTCTTGCTCTTGTGAGATGTCTCAAGCGCTCCGTTGCAGATGTACCTGAGCGCCAGATCGACTCTCCTGGCCGGAGCGACATCGACCGCCTTCGGCACCGAGATGCCACCGTATTGGAGCCTGGTGACCTCTTCCCTTGGCGCGACGTTCTGGAGCGCATCTACGAGTACCTGCAGTGGGTTCGATTTGGTCTTCTGCGCGATGATCCCGAATGACAGCTCGACCGCTTTGTAGGACTTCAACTTCTTCCCAGTGAAATCCTCGGTCCGCATCATGCCGTTGATGAGCCTCTCGACGACGCTCATCTTGGCCCTCGCAAAGGGTTTGTTAGTATGCTTGCCACCCGTGTGCGGAACTGCTACGGGCGTTATGTCGATGTATCTGGCCATGCCCTGGTCTCTGAGGGTGACCCCTGAGACATCGAACTTGCCAAACATCAGCACGCTGCCTGCACGAGGTAGTTCCTTCGCAGGCTGGACTTCCGCTGCCTTGTGCTCAGGCGGAACTGGAGGAGGCGATGGTTCCGATGCCGCTGCGGGCTGTTCAGGTGGTGCAGCAACTGCCTGTGGGGCCACTGCAGTCGGCTCCGGAGCCTTGCTTCCTTCTTGATCGGGATTGCCCTCCATTCATCTCACCTTACGGGCTTTTCCTTTCTGCCCTTCACGAGCTCGTTCAGGGACACATTGTTGACCTTGATGACCTTGAATCTCACGCCAGGGATATCTCCGTAGGACCGGCCCATCCTTCCGCCGATGCCCTCGACCAGTACCTCATCGTGCTCGTCGATGAAGTTGATCGCGCCGTCACCGACCGCGAAGGCGGTGATCTGCCGGCTGTTCTTGATAAGCTGGACCTTGACGCACTTCCTGATCGCTGAGTTGGGCTGCTTGGCCTCTATCCCGACCTTCTCTAGCACAACGCCCTTCGCCTGAGCAGAGCCCTCCAACGGGTCGGACTTCTCCTTCAGATGCAGCGTCCGGCGAGCATAGTACCTGTCGCTCCACCTATGCTTCTGTCTGTCTAGGCCAAGCTTCCTGGCTGTGTTGAGACCCTTCGGCAATCATTCACCTTTTCCAGTGGAATATGCCCTACAAACGAGTCGCCCTATTAAAACTTACGCTTATACTGTGAGGCGAGCCAGAATGCCAGATATCCAACGCTCAGACTCTCGCACCGCAGTGCTTGCAGAACTTGCTGTCGGAATCGAGAGCCGATTTGCAGGATGGACAGGATCTTGGCGAAGGAGACGCGGTGAACTGCACGACAGGTTGCTGCGCCTGCCCCTGGACCGAACCTGGAAACGACGACGGAGCGGAAGGAGGAGTCGGGTTCTTGGGGAACGCGTACAGATAGTTCCAGAACTCGTTCATCAAGGCCTGAGCGCCGTTCTCGTATTCGATGTAGGAGACTGCGCCCACGGCCACCGTAATAGGGAGAATCAGAATCGCGCCAACGACGCCCACGACCGCTCCCTCGTCCGTGAGCTCTGCAGACAGCGTGACATCGACGCCCGTGTTCTGACCCTCGTCGACCGCATAGACGTCGACGGATTGCCTCAAACCCAGCTTAGAATAGAACTGACCACCTCTGAGGCTGAAAGGCGAGGTGTATGTGATCCCGAACTGCCTGGATCTCCAGTACCATCCAGCAGCCTGCATCACCTGCTCTTTCGTTATTCCCGGGATATTCCTGTGATCGTGCTTCGTGAAGAGATTCTTGATCATGTGCTCACACCAACTCGCAGTCCTTCATCACATGAGATAGCCATGACACAGATATTGCATTTTCCGTTCATACAGTCATGGGCGACCGTAGGACTCCCCACCGACGATGGCTGTGGAGATAAGATGTGCCATCCTGAGTGGTTCAGGTACGACTCCTCGAACGGTGGAGAGACTGACCAGGCTCACGAACTCTTGCCATTCGAGGCCCAGCCCACAGCCGAACAGAGGATTGTGCTCCGTCAGAATCTCTCTCAGCTCAAGCTTCGTGATGAGCGCATATCTCTCACGCCAATCATCGAAGTGCTTCATGAGTGCGGCCTTCATCTTCTCCATATCTGGCCTGTCCCGCGTAACCGTCAGAACGGGCACTCCAAGCGAGGTGTGCAGCTCCTCCAGATCGATCACGTTGAAGCCAGCAAGGGCAATCCCGTCTAGCATGACGACCTTGATCTGGTCTCTGTATCTAGACCTCGAAACCATCTCTATCAGCATCTTGGTAGAATCGGTTCCATCCACGGTCACCTCAGTCTTCATCACGCCTTCGAGATAGTTCGGGACTCTCACGATTGCGCCGACAACAACAGCCTTCTTGTCTTTGAACCTGAAAGGAGAATCGTCTATCCCCAAGATCCTGATTTGTCTCTTCATCCAATCATCACGCGAGCGGAAGCGAGCCCGTGATCGAATCGATGGCACTCTCTGGACCAGGACCGATCCCGAGACACGTGGTCGTGTTGGGAGGCAACTCGGTCATCCCAGCGTCTGATATCATCGTCAATGGGAGCCCCGCGCGAGAGGCTTTGTCCTTCAAGAACCTCAACTCATCCAAATCCTTGGCCCTGAGGACGACCTTCCTCTGTCCCTCCCTGTACCATTCCGAGAACCACTTGGCCTTCCTGGATTTCGCCTCGAGAGCACAAGTGACCGCTGCGTGAGCGACTTGAGCAGCGAGCTTGCCAGTTGACATCTCAAGGTCGTCGCGGACCACGATCACTAGCTTGTACTGCATGCTACCCTTCTTGTTCGCCATTCACTTCTTGCCTCCACCGAGAGAACGCAACTCCTCATTGATCTGATCAACCCTGCCTCTTGCATCGTCTATACGCTGTCGATAGTATAGTCTTCTCTGAGGATTCGAAGTCGACGAGTTCTCGACAAGTGCTCTGAGATCGGCCAGCAGAACCTCACGCTCTAGCACAAGTTTCTCGGTCCTCTTCTTCTTGTTGTAGCTCAGTCCCTCTGTCCTGGGGATTCCTCGAATCGAAGTCGACCTGTAAAGGCTCGGATGTATCAGGCCCGCTCTCGGATACGCCCCTCTGAGCCAACCTACAAGAGTGAACAGCCCAGTGATAGAGAGGAGAACGGCCCAGAGAGGCCCTGCTGTGACATATCCGTGCCCCTCGGTGCTCATGGCGTTGAGCATGAAACCGACGAGGATGGATATCACGACGCTCACTCCCATCCCGAGCGTGGCTCTGTATATGATATCGTATTCCGGATCGAGCTCACCCCTCCTCGGGAAGAGCAAGTTCACGAGAGTGAATCCTGGCAAGAAGAATATGATAGCAACGCCCGCTGCGACGTGAAGGATACTGCTCATCGCCCTCGAACGACGAGCAGACTCTGGAGCATATTTAAGGATTTGCTGGCCTACAATTGTGAAACAATAATTAACACGCAGGCACTACACGAACCCGGATGTTCGAGCTGAAAGAGCGAGACGGGCTCGCGAGGGTGTGCGAGCTTACAACGAAGCACGGGAAGGTGACAACCCCCGTCCTCCTCCCCGTGGTCAACCCAAACTACCTGACGATCTCCCCGAAGGAAATGCGCGATAGTTTGGGCGTCCAGATGCTCATCACTAACTCATACATAATCCGCGGAAATGACGCTCTGAGAGAGAAGGCTGAGGTCTCGGGCGTGCACAGTCTGCTTGGCTTTGACGGGCCAGTCATGACAGACAGTGGAACATTTCAGAGTCATGTCTATGGCGACGTACGTGTGGACCCCGACGAGATCGTGAGATTCCAGTCCGCCATCGGCTCAGACATCGGCACCATCCTTGACATATTCTCCGAGCCTGACTTCTCACGCGAGCGGGCAGATGCTGCCGTTGATGAGACTGTAAGACGGGGAAAGGGAGCAGTAGGGTGCAAGGGAGAGATGCTGCTGGCTGGAACGGTCCAGGGAGGGCTTTTTCCAGACATCAGGGAGCGCTGCGCAAGAGAACTCTCTGCGCTGGACTTTGCCGTTCATCCCATCGGCGGGGTCGTTCCCCTCCTTGAGAACTACAGGTTCAGCGAAATAGTTGAGATAATCATTGCATCGAAGAAGGGCCTCAACCCTTCGCGTCCAGTCCATCTGTTCGGAGCTGGGCATCCGATGATCTTCCCGATGGCTGTGCTCCTTGGCTGCGACATGTTCGACTCTGCATCTTATGCGAAATACGCCAGGGAGGAACGCTTGATCTACTCGACCGGGACGAGGTTCCTCAGGGATCTGCACGATCTTGCCTGTCACTGTCCTGCATGCACCAAGACTTCGATCGAAGACCTGAAACAGATGCCGAGAGAGAGAAGGACAAAGGTACTTGCCGAGCACAACCTGCACGTTTGTCTGCGGGAAATCAATCGAATCAAGAACGCGATCCACGAAGGATCCATATGGGAGCTTGCGGAGATGCGCGCTCGGGCTCATCCATCGCTTCTGGAGGCCCTGAAATCTCTGAAGAGGCACAAGGAGTTCTTGGAAAGGTTCGAGCCCGCCAGCAGGCACGGAGCCTTCTTCTACTGCGGTCCTGAGAGCTACGATAGGCCGACTGTAATGAGATACCAGGAGAGATACTTCAACAGATATCGAAAGGCTGCGACAAGGGTGCTCGTGGGTTTTCCAGAAGGGGCCAAGCCCTATTCTCGCGTCTATTCCAAGGAGATGGCCGCGATATCCAAGAATGTCGATGCAAGCTACATCGTCACATCCTTCTTCGGTCCGGTCCCAATAGAGCTGGATGAGTACTACCCAATCGCCCAGTCCGTTATCCCAAAAGAGCTGGATTCGGAAGCTAGCGAGCGCATCCTGAAGACGATGGAAAGGCACGCGCACCAGCACGGCTATCCACTTGCAGTGATGTGGGAAGGCAAGCAGACTCTCGAATTCCTCCAGGAGATGGCATCGGGAGAGGGTAGGAAGGTCGATCTGGACATGCTGAGGTGCAGAGCTGTCCTCGACATGCAATTCGGCAGAGGAGCGGGAGACATACTCGACGGCAGGAAGGTCGAGATCGTGAGATCTGAGAGGACCGGCAAAATCAGAAACGTCATTCTTGACGGCGTGCATGCGTTGTCCATGAGAGCCCATGACGGGAGATTCTCTCTGAGACTCGAGGGTGGCAGGTTACTGATGAAGGCATTGTCTCCGCCCAAGATGCGCGTGATGACTGATGATGAACCCGCGGAATTCGCTGCCAAGGGGAACAACGTCTTCGCGAAGTTCGTTCTGGAGTGCGATCCTGAGATCAGACCGGGAGACGACGTTCTCGTCATCAACACGAAAGGCGAGCTGGCTGCCGTCGGTCGAGCTTTGATGAACCGAGAGGAAATGCTCGCATTCAAGAGAGGAATCGCAGTCAAGGTGAAGGATTCCCCGGACTAAGGTTTCTTCGAGATTACCTTTTCAGCAACGCTCGTGCAGGATAGGAAATCGTCAAGCGTGTGTAGAAGGCTGTTCAAAGAGGTGGCGCTGATGTCTGCCAGGATTGACGAGCCATCAACCTTCGTGCTCACATAGCCCTGGTTGTCCAGCTCGACCGCACCGAGGACCTTCCTGGCCTCGGTTTCAGATGAGAATCCAAGCCGCAGACTGCACCTGACCTTGGGCTCGGAATCGTCAGCTCCCATGGTGACGTGGAGACAGCCACCAAGATACTTAGAAGTTGGTGTGAATGTATCTCGGAGTGCGATACAACCTCGTCCAGAGAGAAGTGGTGAAATCAGTTGAAATGGAAGATTGACAGGACCATGGCGATCTGGGGCATTTCGTTCGGGATCGTCGCATCGCTCACAGGCATGTTTGTCGTCAGCGCTCTCAGGGGAGGATTCCTTGCAGAAGGGTTCTTCCTTCTTGTTCTGGGCTGGGTGCTCTTTCTTGTCCTCATCGCCAAAATCGCCACACGACTGAAGCAAAAGAAGCAGAAGGATACGGAAGAGTGAGAGTAGCCCCGGGAGGATTCGAACCTCCGTCACAGGCTCCAAAGGCCCGCATGATTGACCGCTACACCACGGGGCTGTGATGGGTCATATGGCGACATAGTTAGCTACTCATATTAACGATTTCCTGCACAGCGGTTCTGGAACAATTCGGGTGACGAAGACGTCCGCGAGCGCTAGTATTCTCACTCGATTGCTACATGTAATCAGAGAAGCATAATATGCCGGTCATCGTCAAGGACTAGATGCTGATCAAGGGAGTCGTCTTCTACCTGGACTCGGATCTTCCAACCGAAGCGATGTTCCTGCTCGAAGACTTCAGGTTGGCCGTCAACAACGCGATCCGAGCAGGCCTTCAAGCGCGGGTCACGTCCAGGAACGCCTTGGTCAAGATCGCGTACAAGGATTTCCGCGAACAACATCCAAGGATGTACTCCCAGCATCTGGTATCGGCGTTCGAAGTGGCTGGGAGCGTCCTGAAGAACCACCGCAGGCGCGTTCGGAAAGGTGTTACCGGCAGAATCCCATTTGTCAAGCGCCTGATGATGAAAGCAGAGAACCAGGCCTACAAGCTCGATCGGAAGTCAGGAGCCATCGACCTTCCTATTAGGGCTGGCTGCCATGTCGAGTTGAGACTCGTCGTCAGCCAGTATCATCGGAAGTGTCTGGATGACATGGCCCTCTCCCTCGGATCGCTGACCGTCCTTCCGGATCGGGTCATAGTGGCATTCAGGAAGGATGCGCCGAAGCCGTTTGCACCCGAATCTGTTCTCTCGCTCGACACGAACGAGCGGAGCCTTGACGGCGTACTCGTTGAAGGCGATGTCGCCAAGGCCATCAAAGCGGAGTTCCCAGACATCGCAATAATCCAGCAGCGGCATCACGACAGGCGCAAGAGGCTTCAGAAGAAGAAAGCGCACGATAGACGCACTTCGAGAAACCTCTGCAGAAGGGAGGGAGCGAGGGAGCACCGCCGGATCGACTACAGGCTCCACCAGGTGGCCAACTCGGTCCTGAAGTTCGCGGAGGAGCGGAAATCCGCGATCGTCCTCGAGGACCTGAAGGGAATTAGGCCGAAATGGAATAAGGAATTGAATCGGCGCATAGGCTTGTGGCCCAGACGAAAGCTCCACCAGATCATCGAGTACAAAGCACAGTGGAAAGGCATCCCAGTGGTCAAGGTCGATCCAAGAAACAGCAGCAGAACGTGCCCGATATGTGGGAGAATACAATATTCCCGAATGGGCGCGGAGTTCAAGTGCGAGTGCGGCTGGCGCCTCGACAGGCACATCAACGCCAGCATCAACCTGCTGCAGACAGCCATCTCGAAGGGGATGGCAGGGGGTTTAAGGTTCAACCCCGGCGCGTTCCAGCATGACGTGATGATGATCCTATACGAGCCAGCGATGGCCGCACGGTCGGAGCCGAATGGAACGAGTGGCATCGTCGGAGTGACTTAGATGTCACCACCCGATAATGCAACAGAACCGTGTTGTCCTTCATCACGCAACGTCCACTTTCCCGGTCCTGTGGATTGGGGTCGCGCCGGCAATCGACAATCTGGTGCAAGTGCCGAATTCCGGATCGGAACCAATTGCCTGCAGCCCATCGCACGCGAGCATATCCACCATCTCTTGCGATTCGGTGGAATAGATCCTGCAACCGTAGGCTTCAACGAATTCCCTCATCTCGTGCTCTGCATCGGAATCAGGTATTATTCTCTTTCCAGCGCAGAGTGGCTCCTTAGTGTCAGAACCTTCATATGCTCAGAGCCCGTTTTTTACACGGGATTCGATGTCATCGATGAAGCAGGCCAAGAAGTACACCGCTCAAGTGAACGAACATCAGGCGTCCGCCAAGAAGCTTGCAAAGGCTGCCAAACTCCGGGCAAGAGCAGCCAAGATCAGGGAGCAGGTTGCGAAGCACGACGCCAAGATCAGGAGCCTGCAGAGGAAGATTGCCGATCTGGAGAGAAGGGCCAATCAGCTGGCAGGTCCGCCCATGAGATAACGGAAGGTCGAGATACATATATATACAATGAAATAGATATTGTCTGACAATCGTCATACGATGGGATGGGATGCCGGATTGAACAGGAAGCTAGCAGTGCCTTTCGCTGTGAAGGGACTTCTTGGAAAGGAGGAGAATCGCGTCGTCAGGATCAGGATCCTCAAGGATTCCGAGCAAGACGGCGACGATTTGGAGATCGCAAGGAAGCTTGCTGAGAACAGAGCGCGCATCGATGGCATGCTTCAGGACATCAACGAGGACCCGGAGGTCGTCGATTCGCCGGAGATCGAGACCGAGCTGGACTACATCCAGACGTCCATACAACTCGGCCTTCTCGAGATAACCGGCGAGCTGGAAGAGGCTCCGTACTCCGATGAGCTGTTTGAAGAAGCAGTTGCATAGGCGGGAATTGCGCGGGAGTCCCTTCCTCGATTCCGGTGGTTTTTCATGAGAACTCTGGAAGAGGGAGTCGAACACGCGAGCGAGTGCTGGGCGAGGCGATTGAACTGCGCCGAGTCGGTTCTGCGCGGCGTCTTTTTCGCTCAGGGGATTGAACTCGCTGACCAAGCCAGAAGGATGGCGACGCCTTTCGGAGGAGGCATCGGACGATCCGAGGACGCCTGCGGAGCACTTATCGGAGGTGTGCTCGCAATCGGGGTCGCACTAGGCAGGACTGCACCGGAAGAAGACCGGCTCAAAAGCTACGAGGCAGCAGGCAGGCTCTTCCAAGCGTTCCACGCTCGCTTCGGATCCACATGCTGCAAGGCCCTGAACAGAAGCGATTTCAAAACTCCGGAGCATCGGACTCGATGTGGCAAGTACGTAAGCGAAGCGACAAAGTCTGCGATCCAGATCCTCAGGGACGGTTGATCACAACATCTTCGTCCTTCGAGACCCGCACCCACTCCGGAAATGGAAATACTTATATAGAAATCAATGGATACATATGATAGCTCCAAGAAGGGATGGGATTTGGAGACCGGCAAGAGAATCGATGAGCCAGCGGTAGATAGATGGAGCGAGCAGGCTGCCGCTTCGAACACAGGCGAATCCAGCGTGAATGGAGAGCTGCCGTTCTTCAGGCTCAGCGGCGGGATACTGAAGACCAGCGCAATAACATCGAACAGGATCGATGATCTGCTGGTGAAATTGATGGAGCAACCGAGCGGCACCCGCTACATTCCTAACATCGACAGGAACCTAGACTTCCTCCACACCTACATGAAACTGGACATGATTGGCAGAGCCGCCGACGACGTGTCCGCTATGAACAGGAAACGCTCCGAAGGTGCCCAGCAACCCTCTCGACCGAAGCGCGTTCCGCCAGAGGAATGATCAGGCGGTTTTGCCCGATTCCTCAAGATGGTAGAATCGTCAGAGTGATGATGCCAATTCTCTGGAGCGACCTCGCGAGAATGCTGCACGACGGCATGAACTTCGTTTGCCGGTACCCGCCAACAGGCGAACTCGACAGCGAACCTCGGAAACCTAGACATCGGGTCTCTAAACGTATCATGTGCTGTGGTCGTTCTCCTGGGAAATGGCATGCTTGATGAGGGTGACTACTTCATCCTGGACACAACGACGTTGGGGACTTCTTTCGCGCCTTCCCAGAGCTTCACGGTCGCGGTGATCTACGAACCGACGGGAGGACAGATGTGTGAATCAGTGTTCCAAGGTCGAGGAGCGAGCGCGGGGAGGGGGATTTGAACCCCCGAGCTCTTTCGAGCACTGGATGTTTGCCTAGTCCAATCAGGAACGAGATAGCAATCCAGCGCCTTGCCGGTCTGGGCCATCCCCGCTTGATTTTTGCATAATGCCAAGTGCAGTCTTAAAGGTTTGTTGAATTTCGAACCAGATGCTGGTCCTGTCCAGCACACGCAAAACGATGCGTGGAAATTTCCCGAAGGTGAATGCGGTTGCGCCTGATTCGCAGCCGATTTCTGGTCGAGATCTGGTTCACGACGAAATGCTCATATACGTCGCATGAGTAGAGTATAGCTGTAGTTCCGCGTGCGGCGCGCTCGAACTCTGCCGAATGGCGAGTTCGAAACGCATATATACCGCATCGAACTTAAGCGGGGCTACCCAAACAGCTGCGACAGCGGCGATGGTTGGGAGGGAGGCGTTAACTCGCCATTATCTGTGATCAACCCTACTCCATCTGTCGCAGACATGGTGGAGGATCAAGATCTCCGGCGAGCGTCGTGGCCTCTTGATTCTGACGTTCGATGATAGAAGGTTTCGTGCAAATCCTGTGGCACAACATGTGTCACACGCAGGGAAATAACACGAGTCGGTGAGACTTGAGAACCCTGCCGATTTCAATGAGACAAGATCAAGCGACCAACAATAGTAGTGACGACGACAGATCGATCAATTCCGGTTGATCCTGCCGGCGGGCACCGCTATCGGAATGCGATTAAGGCATGCGAGTCGAGAGGTGTAAGACCTCGGCAGACGGCTGAGTAACACGCGGATAATCTGCCCTGGAGTGGGGGATAATCTCGGGAAACTGAGGATAATACCCCATAGGTGTGGTATGCTGGAATGCTTCCACGCTAAAAGCCCCGGCGCTCCAGGATGAGTCTGCGGCCTATCAGGCTGTAGTGGGTGTAACGGACCCACTAACCTACGACGGGTAGGGGCGTTGAGAGACGGAGCCCCCAGATGGATTCTGAGACACGAATCCAGGCCCTACGGGGC